>Ga0265297_10000655_pt1 | contig 97655 bp, 92 predicted proteins | sample Munlanlwell13791_FD_192502 | JGI IMG/M metagenome (GOLD analysis project Ga0265297, IMG submission 192502) | Leachate microbial communities from a municipal landfill in Southern Ontario, Canada - Leachate well 137-91 | ecosystem: Engineered > Solid waste > Landfill > Unclassified | place...
ATCATATGATACAGATCCTTGTTTAGAATGGTCAGCTCCACAAACCTGTCAGGGATCTACAAGTTGTGGTTATGGAACTTGTACAGATCTTCAAAAACCAACATGGTCCTGTAAAGATGGAAAATGTATTTATACTTGCAACACAGATTCAAGTTGTTCATTAGCAAATCAGGAAGAGGAGGAGGAAGAAGAAATAGAAGCTGAAGAAAATGAAGAAGAGGAGGAGGAAGGAGAAACACCAACCTGTACAGATGAATGTTCTACACGATATCTTTCAGTGTGTGTTGATAATACTCATAAAAAGATATGTGGATACAGTTATGATACAGATCCTTGTTTAGAATGGTCAGCTCCACAAACCTGTCAGGGATCTACAAGTTGTGGTTATGGAACTTGTACAGATCTTCAAAAACCAACATGGTCCTGTAAAGATGGAAAATGTGTTTATACTTGCAACACAGATTCAAGTTGTAAAAAAGTTGTAACATATGTTCAAAATTACAAAAAAGCTTGTTATGACAATGACATTTATTGGTTTGACTCTAAAAATGTAAAACAAAGCATATTTAAAGATTGTGAAAACGATATTTGTAGTAAAGGAGAATGTATCCCATCTAACTCAATAGAATATTGTCAAGGAGACACGCATTGTGGAGATAATATTTGCAATTGCCAAGAAGATACTTTAACTTGTTCAGAAGATTGCGAACCAACAAACCTTGCCGTTGTTTTATACGCCAATGATAAAAATATTCAAGAATGGAGAAATGAAGCTATTTTAAAATCAGAAGAGGAAATAGAATTTATGTTAATTGTTAAAAACAATACAAGTAGAGATGTTGATAACATTGTTGTTAAAACAGATTTACCAGAAGAAATTGCATATAGCGGAGATTTAATAGTTAACAATATTTCTTTTGATGGAAACATTGTCAGTGGCATTAATATTGGATTTATTCCAGCCAATTCAGAAAAAAGAATTACGTTTAAGGGCAAAGTACTATCTGGGGTTTCTGTTAACACAAATATACAATTAAAAGCCACCGTAGCAACAGAAGATGCTTCTGTTTACAATTTAATGCCAATTAATATTAATCAATCAAAATCTTTTCTTAAGACCTTAGGAGATAAAGTTGTAGAACATCCGATTTGGGCAATAATGTTTGTTGCAATTGTTTCTATTTTGTCTTTGATTGGATTGTATTTTGTTTATATGAAATTTGGAACTCAAACAGATAATTTTAATGAATAAGAGTTGTAAAAAAGTTAATTTCAGCTTATATTGTAAATTAATATGTCATTAAGTATTGGAATAGTTGGATTGCCAAATGTTGGTAAATCAACATTATTTAAAACTTTAACTAAAAAGGAAGTTGATATTGCAAATTATCCTTTTTGTACAATTGATCCCAATGTGGGGGTTGTTTTAGTTCCAGACAAAAGAGTTGATAAATTAGCTGAATTGTCAAATTCAAAAAAGAAAATTTATGCAACTTTAGACTTTGTGGATATTGCGGGTCTAGTAAAAGGAGCTTCTGAAGGTGAGGGATTAGGAAATAAATTTTTAGCCAACATAAGAGAAACAGATGCTATTTTATATGTTTTGCGTGCTTTTAACAATCCAGACATTATTAATGTTCAAAACGAAATTAATTCATTGCAAGACAAAGGAATTTTAGATATAGAACTAATTTTAAAAGATTTAGAAACTTTAAATAAAAGAATTGACGGATTAGAAGGCGAGGTAAGACAAAATAAAAAAGAAGCCGTTAAAGAAATGGAGGTTTGCAAAAAAGCAAAAGATTTTTTAACTCAAGAAAAAATATTGATTGACCAAACTTTTACAGATGACGAAAAAATAATTTTAAAAAGTTTTCAATTATTAACTTTTAAACCAAGATTATATTTATTAAATGGTAAAGACGAAGAAATAAATAGAGAAGTGTTAGAAATTTTTAAAAAAAATAATTGGCAATATTTAATTATTGATATTGCTACAGAATTTGAAGCAGAAGGTTTGTCCACAGAAGAAAGACAAGAGTTGGGTTTACCATTAGATTCAGAAACAGATGTTTTGGTTAAAAAATCATACCAATTACTTAATTTGATAACATTTTTAACAACAGGAGAAGACGAAACAAGGGCATGGACAATAAACAATAGAGATAAGGCTCCGAAAGCCGGTTCAGCTATTCACACAGATTTTGAAAAAAAATTTGTTAAGGCAGAAGTTGTTTTTTGGGAAGATTTATTAAACGCTGGAAGTTATACAAAAGCACGAGAGCAAGGAAAAATTCGCACAGAGGGAAAAGAATATGTTGTCAAAGACGGAGATGTTATTGAATTTAAACACGGATAAAAATAAAAGCCCCACGCAGTTGTAAACAACTTTGTGGGGTATAAAGTAGGCACGAAATTAATTTTCGTACTTAATGTGACCTTTGCGGTTGCCCGTACAGAACCATCCCTTCACCATTAAATTTCTGCCCTCCTCGGGAATTGCGTATCCTTCAAAAATCCAGCTTTCACCACTATCGTCCTGTCTGAGGACTTTAGTCACGCGAACTTTCTCTTTGATAAGGCTTTTGCCTATGTCAACCGTGAAAGTCACAAATCTGGGATTTAGTGGTGTTGAATCAAACAATGACAACATTAAGTCCCATTTTCCAGGTCCATCCACAATTGTGCAGGGTTGAGAAAGGCACATACGCACCTCCTTTGAAAAAACAAATTTTGCCCTAGGTTGAGGCAGGACAATTCCTCCTTATCCGCTTTAGGCGAGATGACCCACTCATACGAATAGGAATTTATTATACTTTTTTAATTATATCATATATAAGTTTGATTGTCAAGCAATATGGATTTTGAAATTAGAAATATACAAGAAAATATTGTTGGCGTGGCTAGAAAGCTGGGCTATTTAATTATAGACTCTCGTGAAAATAATGAGTATAATTTAGTTAGAAAATTAACTTATGGAAATTATCCAAGGTTTCACGTTTACTTGAAACAAGCAGGTGATAGACTTATTTTTAGTTTACACTTAGATCAAAAAGCTCCTATATATAAAGGTGCTCACGCCCATAGCGGAGAATACGAAGGAGTAACCGTTGAAAATGAAGCAGATAGAATTAAGGAATTATTAAAAACATAAGAATATACGTATTTTCCACTCGAGTGAAAAATACGTATATGTACAAAAAAGCAATAAAAAAGGCTCACGAAGAATCGTAAGCCCTAAGAAGTTTGTGGTTATCTCTTTTGCCAGTTAATATAACTGACCATGGCGGTTAAAACCATTGCCTTAAAAAATTTGTAGGCAATGAGTATAAATAGACTAAAGGTCGCCCACACGAAACAGACAGAAATAATAGTCACAACTAATGGAATCCATCCCAATACTTTCAACACATTTGTCTCCTTTTTGAAAATTATTTAGGTTAGATAACGCGTAATTTTTATGGTTTGTTTCCTTTTTTTATAGCAATCCAATCTTTGACAAGAAGAAATAATCCAAAGAAAAAGATTGAAAATCCAGACAATTTCAAAAATACAATAAAAAAAGAAACAAACCACACAATTATAATTATTGATGGTTCCGTATTGCTTTTATCTATAATTGTTTGAACATATGATACCGCAGAATGCCCAACAATTATTAAGCATATTCCCAAAATTAACATTTCAATGTGCAAGGTATAGTCTCGCATCTAATTTTCCTTTTTAATAGGTTAAGAAATATGTTGCGTATTAATTATATAATACTATTAACTTTATGTCAAATACAAACGTTGAAAAAGCAAAGAATTTATAATAAAAAAGAGCAGTTTTATGACTGCTCTGGTCTGTTATCGTTTTATAGTTGTTCAGTAAGATGGACAACAATCCTAAATTTTGGATCAACTTCAATTACAATTATTTCTTCATAATCAAGTAATTCTTCAAGTTGAGTTTTTTCATCAGGATTTTCTGCAGTTATCAAAAGAAAATGATGTGAGTCTGGAGGATTTATGATTTCTATCTTCATAATGGACTCCTTTTAACTTGGTAAGGGACAAGAACTATTAAATTTATATCATAAGTATACATCTATGTCAAATCTAAAAATATTATACGAAGATAATCATGTAATAGCAGTGGTAAAGCCAGCTGGGGTTTTAACACAGGGTGATGGCTCGGGTGAAAAGTGCTTAATGGATATAGTTAAGGATTATTTAAAAGAAGAATATAAAAAGCCTGGCAATGTTTTTTTAGGATTGGTGCACAGACTTGATAAGCCGGTACAGGGGATTGTTTTGTTTGCAAAAACTTCAAAAGGAGCTTCAAGATTATCAGAACAATTTAGAAACCATACAATTCAAAAAACCTATCACGCAATTGTTTTAGGAAAATTGAAAGAGAGTAGGGGAGAGATAAAAGAAAAAATTAATAAAATTTCTTTTTTTGCCGAAGGATTTACAGAAAAGTCAGATGAAGAGTTGTTAGCAGATATTAAAAAAGCAACAAAAACAAGGACAGCTGAATTGAGCTGGGAAGTTGTAAGATCTAATGATAAGTTTTCTTTGTTAAAAATTATGCCAAAAACAGGAAGGTTTCATCAAATAAGAGTTCAAATGGCAGGAATGGGAAATCCAATACTGGGTGATAGAAAATACGCAAGTGAAACTAGCGGAGGCCCGGACTCCGCTAGTTCAGAGTGGAGAGATGAAAAAAGCATTGCACTAGTTGCATCTGCTATTTCTTTTAAATCAGCAACCGGAGATAAGCAAATCGATTTATCTATAGAATTGCCTGGGTTGTGGCAAACGTACATTAAATAAAAAATAAAATGCCCAATTATTAAAACAATTGGGCATAAAAATTACATAGGGTATTCAGCTGAAATCTCTTCTTCAACAATCGTGATCTTTCTTTTTATTAACCTTCGGTATTTACACCTCTTACAAAATTTACGCGTTTCATCGAAACGAACTAATTTATTTTTCCCCCGAAATGGTGGCCAAAAAATTATGTGAGTTTCTGCAAAATGTGAACCACATCTTGGGCACCGAGAAAAAGAAAAAATTGAGCAAATATAAAGAAAGAGCCAGCACAAAAAAAGAGTTGCCATGAACCATGAAAAGTAAAGCATCTATCACTCCCTTATAATTCCTTATCTTCCGTTGTTTAGGAACTAATTATATAATATAATAATTATATTAAAAGTCAATAAGTCAATTCTTTATTATAAAATTATCTTTTTAAATTATAGTTATTCACACCCTATGGCTATTGATTTATATTTTTTAACGAGAGATAATAATATAAATAATATGCAAAAAGGTCGACTCGTCTGTTAAGCCGTCGAAAGACGTCAGATGAAATAGATTTAATTGCTAAATTTAATTAAACGAATAAAAACTTTTATAATTAGTATTTAATTTTATTTAATACAAATTATAAAATGAATTTTTTATTTTGTTCATCAAAAAATATGACATATGGAGAATGGTCAATGTCAGTTATTCAACCATTTTTACAACAATTTATATCCTTTTTAGGAAACTTATTATTAGCTATTATAATTTTCATAATTGGATATATAATTTCTGTTGGAATTGGTAAATTAGTAACTGAGATACTAAAAAGTATTAGATTCAATAAGCTTTTTGAAAAAGAAGGCTGGAGAAAATCATTACAAAGAGCAAATATCGAAGTAAACCCAGCAGAATTTATCGGAGCAATCTTTAAATGGGTTTTTGTAATTGTATCATTATTGGTTGCAGTTGATGTTTTAAAACTAACAACATTTGCTGGACTTTTAAGTCAAGTTCTTAATTATATTCCAAATTTAATTGTCGCAGTTTTAATTTTCATTGTTGCAGTAATTATTTCTGATATTGTAGAAAAAATTATAAGAATTGCTGTTGAAAGATTAAAAGTTGGATATGGATTTGTTGCTTCATCAATCGTAAAATGGGCAATTTGGATTTTTGCATTTTTCTTGATTTTAGACAATCTTTTACCCGCAAGTCTTTTAATTAAAACACTTTATACAGGAATAGTTTACGGAGCGATTGGAGCATTAGCATTAGGAATAGGATTAGCAATCGGATTGGGTGGAAAAGATACAGCAGCGAAAATTATATCTGAAGCGTATAGAAAGATTGAAGAAAAATAAAAAAATTGGACAACCCCTAAAATCTGCAAAGACGGATTGGGGATAAAATAAATAAGCAGAAAGACGCGTACGTACCGCGCCTTTTTGTTTGTTTAAAAATAAATTAATATCATTGACATAAAATTTAAAAGGTGTTAAATTGCAAATAGGTCTTTTTCAAATTATTTTTAATGAAAGGAGATGTCTTTTGAAAAAAGTTGAAAAATACGTAGTCGGCAGAAGACTTACTGACGAAGAATATCAATTTATCTTTGATAGAGTTCCGCGCCTTTGCATTGATATTGTTGTTGTCAAACAAAACGGAATTCTATTTTTCAAAAGAGAAATTGAACCTTTTAAAGGAAAATGGACATTACCGGGCGGTGCGATGCGTATGGGAGAAAATTTTGACACAGCTCATCAGCGCATTCTTAATGCTGAATTTGGTCCAAAAGTTAAGTGTATAAAAAAAAGGATTATTGGAGTGTGCAATCACTGGCCCGATGGACCAAATAGGCATAGCGTTTCTATTCTTTTTCAGACAGTAATTTCAGGACGAATTACGGGAAGCGATCAAGGACACGAGATAAAAATTATCTCTGATTTTACAGAAAAAAGCATTCAGCCATTTCATCAAAAATGGTTTCTCGATTCAACTTTTCTTGATTCAAATATTGAATTTACATGCTGACAAAAAATATGCCCATAATAACTAAATATTATTATGGGCTTTTATTAATTTAAAGTTTTAAATAGTAAAGAAAAAGAATATGTTATATTTGCTATTGACACGGATAAAAAAATAGAATATGATACATCTACATGATAAATGAATTACTAATAAATTTAAAAAAACGAAGCGGATAAAAGTCTGAAATTTTGTTTTTTTCAGATGACCGCTCAAGGAGCGGTTTTAAATTTGTTAAATTTGTTGATTCACAATTGTAAAAGAATTGAAAAATTATTTCCAGTTGTGGATTAATAAAAATATGGAAGATAAGACAGTATTTTGAAAATTTAACCCTGTTAAATTCCTTTAATGGAAAATTGCCTACCAGCAATTTTTAACAGGCATCTTAATTAAATTTTTAGACGTGGGGTCTTATATTTAATTAAGAGTAGGTAAAACAAAGCATATCAAAATTACAAGTTCATAAAAGATACATAAAATCTGTATCTATTAGAAACTTACGCAATCTTTCATTTCGCAAAAAGGATGAAAGGTAAAAGAGTGCCTTTGATAGCTCAGAAATTGAGTTTATCGAAGGATAGGTTATAAGCGAATGGCGGATGCCTTGGGATATTGATGCGAAGAAGGACGTGACGTGCCTGCGATAAGCATCGGGGAGGTGGCTAGTAACCTTTGATCCGGTGATTTCCCAATGGGTAAACCCAATATTGTAAAACAATATTACGTTTTACATTAGTAAAACGAGCGCACCCGGTGAAGTGAAACATCTCAGTAGCCGGAGGAAAAGAAAACAACGAAAATTTAAAATTATTGTGCGATTTCGTATTTTGCGAAATCAATATGTGCATAATAATTTTGAATTTTCACATTCCCTTAGTAGTGGCGAGCGAAAAGGGAGCAGCCCAAACCAATTTTTATAATTGGGGTTGTAAGGATTTAACGTCGGGAGCACTTCTGTGAACAATTTATTGCTTACAGAAATGTTTGCCGAGGGAGAGCAATTAGGTAAATTATTAAAAAAAGCACTCTGGAAAGAGGCGCCATAGAAGGTAATAGCCCTGTATTTAAAAATAATTTTACGCTCCTTGTTAGATTTCTTGAGTACTGTCGGGCATGATAATCTGGCAGGAATCTGGCCGAACTATCGGCTAAGGCTAAATAATCAATATCACCAATAGTGAACAAGTACCGTGAGGGAAAGGTGAAAAGTAGGGGGTAGACCCCGGTGAAATAGTACCTGAAACCATTTGCTTACAAAGAGTCGGAGCCTCAATTTATTGGGGTGACGGCGTGCTTTTTGCAGAACGAGCCAACGAGTTTGAATATTCAATTTGTCTAAGCCCTTACGGGGTGCAGGCGTAGCGAAAGCGAGTGTTAATAGCGCGAATTTATTGAATATTCAAGACCCGAAGCCAGACGAGCTTACCATGAGCAGGTTGAACCTTTACGAAAGTGAAGGGGAGGACCGAACCAGTGAGGCGTGCAATCCTCTTGGATGACTTGTGGTAAGGAGTGAAAAGCTAATCGAGTTTGGTAATAGCTGGTTCTTCCCGAAACAGCTTTGGGGCTGGCGTCTATCGTCAGAATACGGGGGTAGAGCACTGAATAGAATTCCGTGGAGTTTCTCCAGGTCTTCTAATCAAACTCCGAATACCGTATTTTATGGATAGGCAGTAAGACTGCGGGGGCTAAGCTCCGTGGTCAAAAGAGAAACAGCTCAGATCATCGTCTAAGGTCCCTAAATTAAACTAAGTGTTTTTAAGGAAGTATTTTGCCCTCGACAGGCAGGAAGTTAGCTTAGAGGTAGCTATCTTTTAAAGAGTGTGTAACAACCCACTGCCCAAACTTTCCGCTTTTTGCGGAAGGAGGGGCGAGATGCGCCAAAGATTTCCGGGACTAAAGTTTAATACCGAAGACATGGATTTTAGTAATTTATTACTAGAGTGGTAGGGAAGCATTCCAAGGGCACTGAAGCAGGAGGGTAACCGACTGTGGAGCGCTTGGAAGAGAGAATGTTGGCCTGAGTAACCGCATTGCGGATGAAAGCTCCGCACACCGAAAGTCCAAGGTTTCCTTGGCAATGGTATTCAACCAAGGGTTAGGCGGTCCTAAGGTAAACCCGAAAGGGGTAGCTGATGGACAGTTGGTTAATATTCCAACCCCTTTTTATTTTTTCAATAGAGTGCGGAATTTAGTAAATGAGGCGAGTTATTGGATTCTCGTCGCTTATCTGACGCAAGAAGGATTGGCGAGAAGTCATATTTATATGGCGAATCTCATCGAGCAAGTTTCCAAGAAAAGCTCTATTGAGCTAAGAATAAAAAGTCCGTACCGCAAACCGACACAGGTGGACAAGCGTAAGTATGCTAAGGTGAACGGGTGAAACCTCGTTAAGGAACTCGGCAAATCAGTGGCCGTAAGTTCGCAATATGGCCTGCCGTCTTTATGACGGCTGCAACAAACGTACTTCAACCGACTGTTTATCAAAAACACAACTCTCTGCTAACTCGTAAGAGGATGTATAGGGGGTGAGGCCTGACCAGTGCTGGAATGTTAAGTTTGGGGGTGGTAGCAGCAATGTTACTGCTCACTGAATGAAGCACCAGTGAACGTCGGCGATAACTATAATCGTCCAAAGGTAGCGTAATCCCTTGCCGGGTAAGTTCCGGCCCGCATGAATGGCTTAACGAGTTGAAGACTGTCTCAACGAGGTGCCCGGTGAAAATGCAATAACAGTGAAGATGCTGTTTACCTGCGGCTAGACGGAAAGACCCCGGAAGCTTTACTGTAGTTAGATATTGGGTTATGGTTTTTAATGCGTAGCGTAGTGGTGAGGATTTGAAGTGATGATTTCGGTCATCATGGATCCGCCGATGAAACAGCCATCTTTGAAAATTATAATTCTAATTCCCTTAACTTGGGATGACAGTGTTTAATTGGCAGTTTAAGTGGGGCACTTGCCTCCTAAAAAGTAATGGAGGCGTTTAAAGGTTAGCTAGATCCGGATGGAAATCGGATCGATAGGGCAAAGCCATAAGCTAGCTTTACTGCAAGACGCCTATGTCGCGCAGTTGCGAAAGCAGAACTTAGTGAACCGACTCATTTTCATAGAACATGAGAAGATCATCAGCCAAAAGCTACTCCGGGGATAACAGGCTGGTAGAGCCCGAGAGTCCATATCGACGGCTCTGTTCGGCACCTCGATGTCGGCTCAACTTATCCTGGGGCTGGAGCAGGTCCCAAGGGTCCGGCTGTTCGCCGGTTAAAAAGTTACGCGAGCTGGGTTCAAACCGTCGTGAGACAGGTTGGTCCCTATCTACCGCAGGCGTAGAGTTTTGAGGAGATTTGTTCCTAGTACGAGAGGACCGGAATGAACTGACCTCTGGTGTACCAGTTGTTCTGCCAAGAGCATCGCTGGGTAGCTAAGTCGGGAATAGATAAGCGCTGAAAGCATATAAGCGCGAAACTAACTCCAAGATGATAACTCATAGACTTCCCGCAGATTACGGGATTGATAGGCTCTAGGTGTAAGCACCGTAAGGTGTTCAGCCAGGGAGTACTAATAAGTCATTATCCTTCGATATACTCAGTTAATGAGAATTAACGAGTATTATCCAGGCATTTTCTTAGCGTAAGTTTATTATTTGTACATTAATTTATTATTGTGCGACTAATAGATACAGATTTTAGGTATTTTTTCATCCCTTTATAATTTTTATAAGGGAATGGACAGAACTTAATGTAATTTATTTTGAATGTAGAGGTGGCAATTATTCTGGAGTTGTCCCACCTGATCCCATTCCGAACTCAGAAGTGAAATACTCCAAGGCCGATGGTAGTCGCAAGGCGAGAGTAGGTAGTTGCCACCCTTGCATTCAAAAATAAAAAACCAAGATTTATTTCTTGGTTTTTTTGTTGTATCTTTTTAAAAACTTGCAAAAAAAAATTTAAAAAGTTAAGATATTTAAATATATTTTGTACATTAACATTAAAAGTGAAAGGAGTACTAATAATGAAAGCGAAAAAAAGGATATTTATTGAAGAATTTATTTTTGATTTCCAAAGTGGAACAAAAGAAATAATAGAAGCCATAATGTGGTTTTTAGAACGTAAAGATTCCAACCAAAGACTTGTAGTGTTATTATATATAGAAAACAAAAAACACAGAAAAACTAAAAGATTTCCTCTTGCCCCTTTCGAAGAAATATACATTGACGACAATCCAGATATTAGTTTTTTTGCAAGAGTAATAGAAAATAAATTACAAGAAATAGTAAAACGCGAAAAAATTGTTGTTGGCCTGTTTTCTGAAAGATTTAATCCCGTTACATTGAAAAAGGAGAATAATTAATGGGAATTTATTGGTGCAAGAAGCATGAATTTTGTCCCATAAATGGCACTCTTAGACATTGTCTTGCTCAAAATAGCCACTTAGGTTGTGTTAATTTAATTCTTTTACCCACAGAGCATCCCAAAAAAAACAATCAAAAATACATATCCAAACGCGGCCAAAAATTTCGCCGGGGAAAAAGTAGAAACAGAAAAAAAGTTTAATAAGTTTAGCCCTAATCTGTTATTGGTTAGGGCTTATTTTTTAAAAAAATATTTATTAATGTTGCAAAATTAAAATTGCCGAGGTAAAATAATCTAAAATAAAAAGTTTTATAAAATGAATTTTTCTGGAAAAAGTTTTGTAAATAAAAAAAAATATGCTTGGTTAAAGATTTTATTAATTCCAACTATTTTATTTGGACTAATTTTCGCCTTAAATGCTTTTAGTTTTCAAATAAAAAATTCTTTTCAAGTTTTATCTTTTCCAATTCAAAAAACTTTTTCATTTGCTGGAAAATCAAGTTCTAATTGGATAGGTTCTTTTTTAAATGCGACTAACCTTTCAAAAGAAAATTATAATTTAAAAAATGAAAATCAAAAACTTTTAGCCGCTTTATCTATTTTGCAATCAATTCAAGAGGGGAATCAGGCTTTAAGCGCAATTTCCGAAACTTGTCAAGATAAAAATTTTACAACAATTATGGCGGGAATTACGGGTCTTAACAATGAAGATATACTTACAATAAATAAAGGATCTGAAGATGGAATAAAAGAGGGAATGCCAGTTATAGATCAATACAACGTTCTTTATGGAAAAATATTTAAAGTTTACAAAAACTTTTCCCAAGTGATGCTAATTTCAAATAAAAATAACGTTGTAAATGTTCAAACTCAAAAAATTATTAGTAAAGAAATTGAATCTAATATTGACACCGATGATAAAACATCAACTGAAAATATAGAAGAAAATGCAGAAAAAATAATTTTTGAAGCAGAAAAAAATGTTAACGGAATAGTAAAAGGAGCAGGAGGGTTGTCAATTTTTTTAGATTTGGTACCAGTTGATGATAAAATTAATAATGGAGAAATTCTAATTACTTCTTGTATTGATCAAAACTTTCCAAAAGATATTTTAGTCGGCAGAATTATCGAAATACAAAAAAACGATCAAAAGCCTTTTCAACAAGCACAAATAAGTCCATTTTTTAATTTAAAAAGTGTTAAAAATTTATTTGTGATAACGGATTATAAAAAAGACATTTAATATTTCTATTATGATTTGGTTTTGGTCGATAATTATATTTCCTCTTTTTTATTTTTTTGCAATACTGCAAACGAGTTTTTTGATTTATTTTAACTTATTTGGTTCTATTCCTAATTTAATTTTTGTTTTGTTTTTCATATCAATTTTTTATACTCCTAAAAACAATTATTACTTTATTATTTTTGTAGGACTTTTAGCTGGAATATTTTTAGACATTATTTCTATTTCACAATTTGGAATTTCGATTATTTTGCTTATTATAATAGGATTGTTAATCAAAAAAATTCAATTTTTGCTTAAAGATAATGACAATGGATACTCATTGTTTTATTTTTTAGTTATTTTTTTAGGATCGTTGTTAATATATAATCTAGTGTTGCAGAACTTATCAATAAATTTAATAAACTCCTTAATAGAATTAGTTTATAGTTCTGTTTTTGCTATATTTGGATTTTTTATTGTTAAAAAGGTTTTAAAAAACAGAAAATCAAATAAAATTTTCTAAAAATGTTTAGCAGAAAATATAAAATTAATAAATCTTTTGGTGATATAGAAACTCACGAAGTTTTTTTAGATAAATTAGCAAAAGTAAAAGAAGACGAACTTGGGATCTCTGAAAAAAAGATTGAAATACCCTTACAAGAAAAAATATCTTATGTTTTAATGTTTTGCTTTTTTATAATTATTCTAATTTTTTTATCCAAAACTTATTATTTACAAATTCCTAATGGTAAAAAACTATATATAGCAGCTGAAAATAACAAGGGGAGCAAAAATTTAATAATTCCCGAACGAGGAATTATTTATGATAGCAATATGGTAAAATTAGTTTCTAATTCTCCTGCTTATGACTTAATCTGCGATAAAAGATTTTTTTCTTATTCCTCTGAAGAAACGGAGAGAGAATTAAAAATTGTTGCAGAACTCTCTAATAAAAATCTAACCGAAGTTTATGAAAAAATAGAAAATTCAAAAACATCAGAAGTTATAATTTTAGAAAATATAGAGCATGAAGATTTACTTGTTTTGGAAACAAAAATTAATGATCTTAATGGTTGCGAACTAAAACAAAACACCAAAAGAAACTATCTTTCTGGGCATATTTTTTCTCCAATTTTAGGATATATAGGCAGAATAAATCAAGATGAATATGCAGGGTCAGAAAATTATGCAATTAGCGATATAATTGGAAAAACAGGAATCGAAAAATATTATGAAACGTATTTAAGAGGAACTCCAGGGCAATCTAAAGTTATAAACTCAGCAACTGGCCAGAAAATGGGTAATGAAATCGTTTCAGAAGCTATCCCAGGATATAATTTAGTTTTAAATATAGATTCAAACTTACAAAAAGAGGTTTATAATGCACTAGAATCGAGCATAAAAAATCTTGGAGCTAAAAAAGGAGCAGGTGTTGCAATAAATCCAAAAACAGGAGCCATATTGGCTTTAGTTTCTTATCCGTCTTATGACAATAATCTTTTTTCAGGTGGAATTTCAATAGAAAATTATAATTTAATTCAAAACGATCCCTCTCAACCATTATTTAACAGAGTAATTTCTGCTCAATATCCAACTGGCTCTACTATTAAGCCCTTTGAGGCTTCTGGTGCCTTGCAAGAAAATTTAATTGACCCATTAAAAAAAATTAATGATATAGGATATATAGAAGTTAAAAGTCAGAATAATCCAGACATAGTTTATAGATATGAAGGAGTTACTCCACATGGATGGGTTGATATGCGAGAGGCAATTGCTGTTTCTTCAAACATTTATTTTTATACAATTGGAGGGGGATATCAAGATCAAAAAGGACTTGGACCCGCTAAAATTAAAAAATATCTTGAACTTTTTGGTTGGGGATCAAAAACAGGAATTGATTTACCAGGAGAGTTTGAAGGATTCATTCCTACGCCAGAATGGAAAAAATCAACTTTAAAAGAATCGTGGTGGGACGGAGATACTTATAACCTTTCAATCGGTCAGTCATATTTAAAAGTAACTCCCATTCAAGTTGCTATGGCATATTCTGCGATATCCAATGGTGGAATTTTATATAAACCACAAATTGTTAATAAAATTGTTGATTATTCAAGCAATATAACAAAAAGTTATAGTCCAGAAATAATTAGAAGTAATTTTATTAATCCAGAGAATTTACAAATTGTAAGAGAGGGAATGTATGACTGCGTCCACCAAAGTTATGGATCTGCTGTATCTTTAAATGATATTGGAGTTGATATTGCAGCTAAAACAGGAACTGCCGAAACCGGAAGAGAAGGAATTTTTAATACTTGGGTTGCATCTTTTGCTCCGTATGATGACCCAGAAATAGTTTTTGTTACCACAATTGAAGGCGTTAGTGGTTTAAGATCTGCCACACTTCCGGTAGCTCATGATGTTTTAAAGTGGTATTTCTCTAAAAAATAAACTTAATAGATAAAAAACTCGCATTTTGCCCGCGATTTTTTATGTATACCTATTGACAAGATGATATGGCTATGCTATAATTAAAATATAAGAGTACATTGAAATAGTCGACTTATTAACAAAAGGAGATTTTAAAAGGTCGACAACATATTGTTAACGTTTTTTTCACTAACTGGGTCTAAATGACCCACAACTAAGGAGAATTGTGATGAGAAGGTTTGAGAATGTTTGGCTCGGTTTGTTGCTGGCGATTGGAGTTCTGGCAGTTATGTTGATTTATGCTGACAGCCAAGTGATGGGAGCGGGGATTTCTATCGGAGATCCTTCTCTCGGCGGTTCGTCCAATTTGGACGGCGCTACATATTCTTCATCAACTTACAACAACAGCAATAGCTGTGGGGCGAGCTTCTTTTTCAACTTGGATTCAAGTACTCATGTACTGGGTTCGGCCAACTGGTACTTCCAAAAGAACACGGAAGAGCCTGCAAAATGGTCTGCTACGTGTTACCTGTATGGTCGCACTGACGGAAGTCAAGACATCGGAGACTACGGGTCGTGGAGTCAAAGCATTACCGAAGATTCGGGGCAAGTTTCGGAATCTCTTTACTACGACTGTTACCAAAATTCTTACGAAACTCATCCTGTGCTCAGCATTTCTGGAAGCATCGGTGTTTCGCCGGCCAGTATCGACAGCTCGTCGTTTAATTACCGGGAATACGTTGAAACATGGAGCAATTGGGAAAATGACCAAGTCACTTCATGGCCAGTTCCGGTTTGGCGGGCAGAATATTATGTCTACGGACATTTTCTACCCACATCTGAGGTTCCCGAACCGTCAACATTTGTGTTGATGACCATTGGAATTGCCTGCGCCGGATTCGGCATTTGGCGAAAACGTTAACAAAAGGTGCAAAAGCACAAATATTGCGCCAGAATAATTTCTATTCTGGCGCTATTTTTTTATTTTGACTATCAAGATAAAATAATATAAAATAAAACAATACAAAACTAGACTATACGAATATGCCAACAATAGAAGAATTACGACAAATTAGATTAGAAAAATTAAAAAAACTAGAGCAATCTGGTATTTTGGCGTATCCAGCAAAAACAAAAAGAACAAATACAATTAAAGAAGCCTTAGATAGTTTTGATAAAATTTTTGGTAAATTAAAAACGGTTGTTTTAGTTGGTAGGATTATGGCAAAAAGAGAGCATGGCAAAATGATTTTTTTGAATATCCAAGATGGTACGGGTAAAATTCAAGTTCTAATTAAAGAAGACAAAGTTGGTCCAACTGGATTTAAATTTTTTTCAGAACATTTTGATATGGCTGACTTTATAGAAATTAAAGGAGACTTAATAAAAACAAAAAGAGGAGAAAAAACAATTCAGGCAGAAAACTATAAAATATTAGCAAAAGCATTACTTCCTTTGCCAGATAAGTGGTGTGGTATGTGCGATGTTGAAGATTGCTTAAGAAAAAGATATTTAGATATTTTATTTAATCCAGAGGTAAAAGATATGGTTCAAAAAAGAACCGTATTTTGGGCCTCAATGAGAGAATTTTTGGTTAAAAAAGGTTTTATGGAAGTTGAAACTCCTGTGTTAGAAACAACTCCAGGCGGTGCTGATGCAAGGCCATTTGTAACCCATCATAATGCATTAGATATGGATGTTTATTTAAGAATTTCAATGGGTGAATTGTGGCAAAAGAAATTAATGGTAGCTGGTTTTGAAAAAACTTTTGAAATTGGCAGGCAATTTAGAAACGAAGGAATGGACGCAGAACATTTGCAAGATTATACTCAAATGGAATGTTATTCTGCTTATACTGACTACGAACAAGGAATGAAAATGGTTGAAGAAATGTATAAATACATTATTCAAAAAACTTTTGGAACTTTAAAATTTAAAATCAGAGGTTTTGATATAGATTTTTCTAAAAAATGGGAAAAATATGACTATCAACAAACAATTGCAAAATATACTGGCATAAATATTGAAGAAGCAAGCTTGCCAGTAATTGAAAAAACTTTGCAAAAATTAAAAATTGATTACGATAAAAATGGATTTAATATTACCAGAGCAATTGATAACCTATGGAAATATTGCAGAAAAAACATTGCGGGTCCTGGATTTTTGATTAATGTGCCAATTATTATGGAACCTTTGGCAAAAAAAATGGAAAATAATCCAAAATTGGTACAAAGATTTCAGGTAATTATTGCAGGATCCGAAAATGGAAAAGGTTATTCAGAGTTAAATGATCCAATTGATCAAGCAGAAAGGTTTACACAGCAACAAAAATTAAGAGAAACTGGTGATGAAGAAGCACAACGATATGACCAAGATTTTATTGATGCATTAGAACACGGAATGCCACCAACTTGCGGATTTGGAGTTTCAGAAAGATTGTTTGCATTTTTGATGGACAAACCCGCCCGCGAATGCCAAATATTCCCTCTTATGAAGCCTAAAGATATAGAAAAATCAAAAAACAAATTATGTTAGACATTAATTTTATAAGAGAAAATCCAGAAAGGGTCAAAGACGCCTGTAAGAAAAAGAATGTTCAAATTAGTATTGACTTAATTTTAGATTTGGATGCAGAAAAAAGAAAATTCCAAACTGAAATTGAAAATCTAAAGGCAGAACAAAATAAAATTTCTCGTGGTGGTACAGAAAATAAAGAAATTTTTTCACAAGCAAAACAAATAAAAGAAAAAATAAAAGAAATAGAACCAAAATTGGAATCAGTTTTAAAAGAATTAAAAGGATTACTTTTGGAATTACCAAATATTCCTTTTGATGATGTTCCGGTAGGAAAAGATGATTCCGAAAATGTTATTGCAAAAAAAGTGGGCAAAAAATCAGTTTGGGTTTTTGCAAAACCAAAAGATTATATGGAACTAGGCGAAAATTTGGATTTAATTGACACAGAAAGGGCTGGAAAGGTCGCAGGCTCGCGATTTGGATATATAAAAAATGAATTAGTTTTACTAGAATTTGCTTTAATAAAGCTAGTAATGGACACTGTTTTAAAACATAATTTTTCTCCAGTAATTCCCCCTGTTTTATTAAAAGAAGAAATGGCGCGCGGTACGGGATATTTTGAAGCATCAGATGAAAAAGAAGCTTATTATTTGCCAGACGATAATATGTATTTGGCGGGCACATCAGAGCAACCATTGGTTTCAATGCATTCAGGAGAAATTTTAAACGAAAAAAATTTACCTAAAAGATATATTGGATTTTCTACTTGTTTTCGCAGAGAAGCAGGAAGTTATGGAAAAGATACAAAGGGAATTTTACGAGTGCATCAATTTGATAAATTAGAAATGGTAATTTTTTCAACGCCAGAGCAATCAAGAGATGAACACAAATTAATTTTGTCTATTGAAGAAAAATTAATGAAAGATTTAAAATTACCATATCAAGTTATAAATATTTGCACTGGAGACCTAGGTAGACCAGCAGCAAAAAAATATGATATTGAAACTTGGCTACCATCAGAACAAAAATATAGAGAAACCCATTCTTGTTCAAATTGTACTGACTTTCAAGCCAGAAGATTAAATATACGATACAAAGATAAAAATAATAAAATGCAATTTGTTCACACATTAAACGGAACTGCATTTGCAATTGGCAGAATCTTAATAATGATTATGGAAAATTACCAACAAAAAGATGGCAGCATAAAAGTACCAAAAGTTTTACAAAAATACGTAGGATTTAAAGTAATTAAACCAAAAATCTAAAATGGAAGAAAAAAATATTTCAATAAACGGCATTAATACTGTTGTTAAAATTTTTGGCAAAGGAGATAAAAATATTTTAATTTTGCATGGATGGAACTCAAATTCAGACAGATGGCAAGAAGTTGCCGAACCGATTTCTCAAAACGGATTTAAAGTTTTAGTTCCAGATTTACCCGGATTTGGAAAGTCTGATCCTCTAAAAAATGCATGGAATACCAATCAATATATTGATTGGTTAGAAAATTTCATCAAAGAGTTTAATCTAAAAAATTTAAGCCTATTAGGACATTCTTTTGGTGGAGCATTGGCTTCAAAATTAGCGGTTAAACACGCTCAAGATGTCCAAAAATTATTTTTAGTTTCAGCTGCTTGTGTTAGAAAAAAAACCGCTAGAAAATCTTATTTTCAAAAAATATCTAAAATAATAAAATTATTTTCATTTCTACCTTTTTTTAAATTTTTTAGAAAAGCTGTTTATAAATTTATTATTAGAAAAAGCGACTATACTTATGTTGAGGGAACCTTAAAAGAAACATATTTAAATGTAGTTTCAGAAGATTTATCTTTTCATTTACCATTTATAAAAGTCCCAACAGTAATAATTTGGGGGCAAAAAGATAACTCAACGCCAATAGAAGACGCACATTTTATCAACAAACAAATTAAAAATTCTAAATTAATAATTATTCCAGAAGCTGGTCACGATTTAAATAGGAAACAACCTAAAATCTTAGCTGAAAAAGTTTTAGAAAATATATAAAATATGTTCATATTGCTAAACACATTTTGGTTTATTAGAACATTCAAATATGTTCTATTTTGGCTTTATTTATGGCAGTTAAAAGAATATCATACTGGTAGATTTTTAGATCATTTTAAAACACACAAAGGAAAAGTAATATTTTTTAATTTATTTTTTGCTATAAAAATTATTTTAGCTATTTTCTTTATTTTTTCTAGCCAATTTTTCTCAATATGGTTTTCTATTTTACTTGTAATTTATATTTTTGAAACTTTAATATTTGTAAAACAAGCCTTTTTAAAAACTGTTAAAAAGCCTGTCAAAACCATAAAAACTTTATTTTTAACCACAATTTCAATTATAATTGTTGGTTACTGTCTATTTTATATTTCTACACAAATATGCGAGGCTCAACAACCATTCTGGCTTTTAATTTCTGATATTGCAGTTCCATTAATTGTTTCTTTTGTTGTTTTGTTATTTCAACCATTTTTTGTTTTAGCAAGAAACAATATTTTAAAACAAGCAACACAAAAGATTTCAAAATTCAAAAATTTAAAAGTAATTGGTATTACAGGATCTTATGGTAAAACTTCAACAAAAGAGTTTTTAACAACCATACTTTCAAAAAAATATAAAGTTTTAAGCACAAAAGAACATCAAAATTCTGAAATTGGAATTGCAAAATGTATTCTTAATAATTTAACAGAAGACTATGAAATTTTTGTTGTTGAAATGGGCTCTTATGCAAAAGGTGGGATAAAACTATTGTGCGATATAGTAAAACCACAAATTGGCTTAGTTGTTGGAGTAAACGAACAACATATATCACTTTTTGGTTCACTAGAAAACTTATTATCAGCTGAAGGTGGTAGGGAATTAGCAGACTCACTACCAAAAGACGGAATGTTAATTTTAAATGGAGATAATAAATATTGCTTAGATTTGTATAAAAAAGCAAATAATTTATCAGCAGGCAAAAAGAAAACTTATAGCATAAATAGAGGAAAAATAAATTCAGATATTTGGTCTGAAGACATATCTGTTTTAAAAAACTCACTATCTTTTGTAGCAATTAATAAAAACAAAGAAGCCTATCATTTTAAAGTTAATGTTTTAGGGAAACAGAACATTCAAAATTTATTAGCTTCTATTTTAGTTGCCAGGGAATTAGGTATGGATTTAGGAGAAATTTCCGAAGCTTCTAGAAATATAAAACAAGAGCAAGGAGGAATGGTTTTAAAATCTGGGAAACATGGATTAAATATTATAGATTCTTCATATTCAGCAAACCCAGATGGAGTTTTAGCCGATTTAGATTATTTAAATATCTTTAGCGGGAAAAAAATAATTGTAATGCCATGTTTGATTGAACTGGGTAAAAAATCTTCAGAAATCCACGAAAAAATTGGGCAAAAAATTGGCAAGATATGCGATATAGCAATTATCACCACAAGAGAAAATTTTAAAAATATAAAAAAAGGAGCAATTTATTCTGGAATGGAAGAAAAAAATATTATTTTTTGTGAAAATCCAAACGATATTTATTCAATGATTACATTGTTAGTTACAAAAAATGACGCTGTTTTATTAGAAGGTAGAGTTCCAAATAAATTATTAGGCTTACTATCTGAATAGATTATGAATTACTTTAAACCAATATCAATTTCATTATCTCCAAATGTTGAAAAGGACGATGCAAAGCTCGCTTTGAATTTAATTATACGTCCATGGCTCTGGAAAAACGGAAAAGCTATTAAACAATTTGAAGATGAATTTAAAAAATATTTAGGAGTAAAATATGCTATTTCTTTTAATTCTGGGAGAAGCTCGCTTTATGCCATCCTAAAAGCTATGGATTTGCCAATAAACAGCAAGGTTATGTTGCAGGCGTTTACCTGCAATGCTTCTATAAATCCTATTTTGTGGGCTGATTTAAAGCCAATTTATGTTGATTGCAATGAAAATGATTTTAATGTTGATATTGAAAGTTTAAAAGAAAAGATTAAACAAAATCCCGATGCTAAAATTTTAATGGTTCAGCATACTTTTGGACTTCCTGCTAATATGGACGAAGTAAATCTTATTGTGCGACAAAATGGGTTAACTTTAATTGAGGATTGTGCCCATTCATTAGGAGCTGAATATAATAACCAAAGAGTTGGAACCTTTGGGAAAGCTTCATTTTTTAGTTTTTCAAGAGATAAAATTATTTCTTCTGTTTATGGTGGCCTTGCTGTTACTGATGATGACCAAATTGGAAAAAAACTTGAAGAGCTACAAACAGAATTTGGGCAACTTTCAAAATTTTGGGTATTCCAACAAATACTTCATCCAATTTTATTGCGTTATTTGATTCTGCCAGTTTATAATTTTTTAGATTTAGGAAAAGCATTTTTAGTTTTATCTCAATGTTTGCATATTTTATCAAAAGCTGTTAGTTGGCAAGAAAAAAGGGGATTGAGGCCTGATTATTTTCCAAAATCATTACCAAATGCGTTGGCAATGATGGCATTAAACCAATTTGGCAAATTAGAAAAATTTGAAAATCAAAGAAAAAATATTGCCGAAGCTTATTATAATCAACTATCTGACACAAAGTTTGCTTTACCTGAAAAATACGATAATAGAAAAAATGCTTTTTTGCGTTTTACAGTTAAGCACAAAGATGCTCATGATATAATTTATGAAGCATGGCACAATCAAAATATTCTGCTTGGAGATTGGTATACAACTCCAATAGCACCTTTTGATACAAAACTAGGTGAAATGCATTATAAAATGGGTGACTGCCCAAATGCTGAATATTTAGCAAAAAGAACATTGAATTTGCCAACTCATATAAACATTTCACAAAAAGATTTTAAACGCATTGTTAGTTTTCTTAAAAAATATAAATAGATGAATATAAGAGAAATTACAAATAAAGACGAATGGGAAGGATTTTTAGAGAATTGCACAGAAAAAACATTTTTGCATTCTTGGAATTGGGGAGAGTTTAATCAAGCAATGGGGTCTAAAATATGGAGATTTGGAGCTTATAATGGAAAACTTTTGGGTATTGTTTTAATTTTAAAAATTTCTGCTAAAAGAGGAACTTTTTTATTCATTCCACACGGACCAGTTGTTGTTGATGGAATTGAAGAAAAAGATAAAAAAGAAATTTTAGAATTAGTTTTGAATCACCTTAAAGACATTATACGTGAAGAAAAAATAAGTTTTATAAGAGTCTCCCCAATTTGGGAAAAAACAGAAGAAAACATAAATATCTTTTCAAATTCAGCTTTTAGAGGGGCCCCTATTCATATGCACCCTGAAGTAACATGGGAATTGAATATTGCACCCACAGAGGACCAAATTTTGGCAAATATGCGCAAAACTACAAGGTACTTAATAAAACAGGCAGAAAAAAATCCAGATATTGAAATTATAAAAAGCAATAACATAGAAGATTTAAAACTTTTTTGGCCAGTTTATAAAGAAACCGCAAAAAGACATAATTTTGTAGTATTTTCTGAAAAATACCTAGAAACCGAGTTTAGTATTTTTGCAAAAGATAAACAAATCATTTTGTTTTTAGGAAAATATAAAGACGAAATTGTTTCCGTAGCTCTTTTCGTTTTTTGGCAAGGAACATGTGTTTATCATCATTCGGGATCTTTATCAAAATATAATAAAATACCCGTTTCTTATTTATTACAATGGAATGCTATAAAAGAAGCAAAGAATAGGGGATGTAAAACTTATAACTTTTGGGGAATTGCTCCAGATATAAAAATTGCAAAAAATGCTCAAGATTCAAAGCATCCATGGGCAGGATTGTCTTTATTTAAAATGGGATTTGGTGGATATATAAAAGAATATGTAAAAACTCAAGATTTAATTATTTTACCAAAATATTGGTTGAATTATATAATAGAAATATTAAGAAAAAAAAGACGTAATTTATAATTTAATGTCTTATAGAAGAAAACACGTACGAAATAAAATAAACAAAAATAAACCTAAAAAATCCATTTTTAAAATGCCTATTTTTTGGTTTTTTTTACTATCTTTAATTATTTTTTCTACTGGAATATATTTTTGTTTGTTTTTTTCAAAAATTCAAATTAAAAATATAACGATTACTGGCAATCAAAAAGTAAATTTACAAGAATTAGAAAAAATAATAGATAATAGTGTTAAGAAGAATTTTATAAATTTTAGAGAACTTAAAATTTCTTCTAATAGTTTCTTCTTAACAAACACAAAAAATATACAACATGAAATTTTAAATTATTCCCCCGTAATAAAAAAAGTGACTGTATCTAAAAAATTTCCAGAAAGTTTAAATGTATTAATAGAAGAGAGAAAAAAAATTGCCATATTTTGTCAAAACGAAAAATGTTTTAATATAGATGATACTGGTATTATTTTTGAAAATTCAATATATCCTACAGAAAATATTTTTATTGTGCGACAAGCCAAAAATATAGACTATCTTAATCTTGGCACAAACGTTATTTCTGAAAATTTAATAAAAACAATAACTGAAATCGAAAAAAGTCTAAAAAATAATTTTCAAATCAACTTAATAGAAGCATTAATTATAAATTCCATAAGAATGGATATTAAAACAGAGGAGGGTTGGCAAATATATTTTGATACAACTGAAGACTCAAATATAAATTTACAACTTACAAAATTAAATTTATTATTAAAAGATGAAATTACTCCAGATATTCGTCAAAACCTTGAATATATAGATTTACGATTTAAAGATAGAGCATATTATAAATAAATTAATAAAAAACCGCATAAAAGCGGTTTTTAATTTAATTCATACGTCCATTGACATAATCAAATTAATGTTATATAATAAATATATGAATAAAAACCAAGTTCAAGCATTATTTTTTGGAATTTTAAAAAGCAACATTTTGTTAAGTTTTGTTATATTTATTTTTATAGCAAAAATTTCTTTTTCACTTCTTTTTATAAACTTTCCGAATAATATATTTTTTGCTGATATCACAAAGTCTAATCTAATAAATATGTTAAATCAAACAAGACAATCTTTGGGACTAAATATTCTAACTGAAAATTCACAACTAGACCAAGCTGCTAAATTAAAGGCAGAAGATATGATTAAAAATGAATATTTTAGTCATATAAGTCCGGCAGGAACAACTCCGTGGTATTGGTTTTCAAAATCTGGATATGATTATAAATATGCTGGAGAAAATTTAGCTATTGGATTTTATAATTCAGAAGATGTTTACAACGCATGGCTTAATTCTTTATCTCATAAGGAAAACATGTTAAATTCAGCTTACACAGAAATTGGAACTGCTGTTGTGTCTGGATTTGGAAATAACAATGCCATTATTGTTGTACAATTATTTGGAACTCCAAAACCTATAAATATTATTTCAAAAATTACAAAAAAAACAACCACAACAAATAATGAAGAAACTATTGTACCGGAAATAAATAACCAAACAGAAGTGGTTTCTAAAGAACAAGAACCTTTAGCTGAAACAACGAATATTGGTCAAAAAGTATTAAATTATTCTACAATCACAGAACCAAATAAAAATGCAAAAAATAATTTTTATTACAGATTTTTAAATTTTGTTATATATAGTCAAGAAACCTTATTTAAATATATTATTTTAGGACTAGCCTTAATTATAATATCAATGTTTTTATATATTATTTCTTTCAATTTTAATAATATAAACAATGGATTAATTTTAAGATCTTTAATTATAATTTCTATACTCATTTCTTCGGTATTAATAGATAGTAATTTGATAATTTCTTTATTGCCTCGTCAAATAACGATTTAATAGCCTTAAAAAAATGGATAAATTACAAGCAAAAAAACTCTTTAGGATTATTATTATATTATATATATCTAGCTTTTTAATTATAAATTGGAGCGACGTCTCTTGGGTTTTTAATTATACAGTGGTTTCAAATTTAGTTGAAGATTTTTTTAATCCATACCCAAGCATAGATGCCAAAACAATGAACGCCTATTTTTATCCAAATCGTAGTAATAATGCAAATATAGCGACAACGCATAACAATATGGAGACACCTACGGCAACGGTTAATACGCAGGCAACACATACTGACAAACAAAATACAATTGAAATTCCAAAAATTAATATAGAAGCACCAATAATTTTTTCTCAAAGCACAGACAAAAATTCTTTGATGAAAGACCTAGACAAAGGTGTTATTTATTATCCGGGTTCTGTGTATCCAGGAGAAATGGGACAAATTATAATTTTAGGACATTCAGCGCCACCAGGTTGGCCAAAAACCAAATACGAATGGGTTTTTAGTGATTTGAATAATTTAGTAATAGGAGATAAAGTTTTAATAGACTTGAATAATAGGCAGTATACCTATATAGTAAAGCAGAAAAATATTATTGCTAGAGGAGCAGAAGTGCCTATTTATAATTCAGCAACTAATACTAGTGTTTTGACGCTAATTAGTTGTTGGCCACCAGGAAAAGACTATCAAAGAATTGCGGTACAAGCAGAGTTAAGTAGCGAGTAAAATACTTGACAACTATTAAATATTATGATAGTATTAAACTTAGAAAACAATATCTTATAAATTAATTATTTTATTTATTAATTAACAAATAATTATGAAAACATCTATAAAAATATTTTTATTAATAATTTCTGTTACTTTACTAGTAACAGCTATTTCTTTGTTTACATCTGAATCGCAAACAACCACTGCAAGCACAGTTGGAAACTGGTATAAAGATCCTGCTGCTATTAGAGCTTTTGTAAACAGCGTATATGGCTATACTCTTATTCCTACCGCTTATCATGGTGCTGGAGCTTTAAACTATGACAGTGCCACCGCGTTGAAGGTATGCCAATTAGCGGGCTTTGATTCTGTAGATAGCTATAGCTGTACGCATGATCCGAGATGTGGATATTCCTCTTGTAATGATAACGTTTTAGCTAAATGGAACACTAATACAAAAAAATTTGACATAGTAAATGCCTGTACGTTAGGCAATAAATGGATAGCCACTCTCGTCTGTAAAAATACTGCACCTATTTGCACTACGCATTTTTCTAAAAAATGCGTAGGTAACTCTATTTATTGGTTTGATTCTTGTAATGCGCAAGAAGATGTATATCAAACTTGTACAGCAAATCAAATTTGTCAGGACGCTAAATGTGTAGATGTTGCCTGTTCAACCAACTCTCAATGTGGAACAAACGGATATGTAGGAGAATTATTCTGCGAAGGAAATAATGTTTACAGAAACTATAAAACATATACTTGTAATAATCCAGGAACAATAAATAGTTCATGTAGTAATTCTACGACTGCAAAATTACAACAAACTTGTACAACAAATCAAACATGTTCTAATGGAGCTTGTGTTAATTTACCTATTGTTTGTTCAACTAACTCTCAATGTGGAACAAACGGATATGTAGGAGGACCATATTGTATAGGAAATAGTGTTTATAAAAACTATAAAGAATACATCTGTTTAAAACCAGGGACAATAAATAGTTCTTGTACAGATTCAGTATCAATCAAATTATTTAACAATTGTTCTATTAATCAAACGTGTAATTTGGGTATTTGTGTTGACCAGCCTATCACTTGTTCAACCAACTCTCAATGTGGAACAAACGGATATGTAGGAGATGCATTTTGTTCTGGTGGAGATGTTTACAAGTCATACAGAACATATACTTGTAACAATCCAGGAACAGTTAACTCAACATGTTCAAGTGCTACAACTGATAAATTAGTTACAAATTGTTCTGCAAATCAAACATGTTCTAATGGAGCTTGTGTTAATTTACCTATTGTTTGTTCAACCAACTCTCAATGTGGAACAAACGGATATGTAGGAGATGCATTTTGTTCTGGTGGAGATGTTTACAAAGCATATAGAACATATGTTTGTAATAATCCGGGAACAACAAGTTCATCTTGTTTAAGCACTATAACCGATAAACTAGTCACAAACTGTGGATCAAATCAAACATGTTCTAATGGAGCTTGTGTTGACCAAGAGATTGCCTGTTCAACCAACTCTCAATGTGGAACAAACGGATATGTAGGAGATGCATTTTGTTCTGGTGGAGATGTTTACAAAGCATATAGAACATATGTTTGTAATAATCCGGGAACAACAAGTTCATCTTGTTTAAGCACTATAACCGATAAACTAGTCACAAACTGTGGATCAAATCAAACATGTTCTAATGGAGCTTGTGTTGACCAAGAGATTGCCTGTTCAACCAACTCTCAATGTGGAACAAACGGATATGTAGGAGATGCATTTTGTTCTGGTGGAGATGTTTACAAGTCATACAGAACATATACTTGTAACAATCCAGGAACAGTTAACTCAACATGTTCAAGTGCTACAACTGATAAATTAGTTACAAATTGTTCTGCAAATCAAACATGTTCTAATGGAGCTTGTGTTAATTTACCTATTGTTTGTTCAACCAACTCTCAATGTGGAACAAACGGATATGTAGGAGATGCATTTTGTTCTGGTGGAGATGTTTACAAAGCATATAGAACATATGTTTGTAATAATCCGGGAACAACAAGTTCATCTTGTTTAAGCACTATAACCGATAAACTAGTCACAAACTGTGGATCAAATCAAACATGTTCTAATGGAGCTTGTGTTGACCAAGAGATTGCCTGTTCAACCAACTCTCAATGTGGAACAAACGGATATGTAGGAGATGCATTTTGTTCTGGTGGAGATGTTTACAAGTCATACAGAACATATACTTGTAACAATCCAGGAACAGTTAACTCAACATGTTCAAGTGCTACAACTGATAAATTAGTTACAAATTGTTCTGCAAATCAAACATGTTCTAATGGAGCTTGTGTCTCAAATTGTATAATTCACTCTTATAAACAATGTTTTGGAAATTATTTATACTGGTATGACTCTTGTGGTACAAGAGAAGATATTGCAGAATATTGTTCAAATGGATGTAGCGGAAATGCATGTATTTCTTCTTATAATATAAACGTTCAAACAAATTCTCCAACAAACATAACAAATAATCAGGCAACATTAAACGGTAATGTTTATGGAAGCAATAGTTTTTCAGGAAATGTTTGGTTTCAATGGGGAACATCAACAAGTTATGGAAATGAAACGTCTCACCAATCATTTTATAATTTAGGAAACTTTAACCAAATTATAAACTTAAACTACGGAAGCAACACAACATATCATTATAGAGCAGTTGCTCAAGCATTTAACGGAAACATTGTCTACGGTCAAAATATGACCTTTACAACAGGTTCTACAACTGGATCGTTAAATATATCAAAGACAGCAAGAAATCTTTCATCTGGGTCTTCTGGTTTTTCAACAACAGTTTATGCCAATCCGTCTGATGTAATAATGTTTATGATTACAATTCAACCAAATAGTAATCAAGAAATTTCTAATATTTATGTTAGAGATACCCTTCCTGCAAATTTAATTTATAAAGGAAACTTGGTTGTTTCAGGATCAAACAATTATTCTGGCGATATAAACTATGGAATGAATTTTGGAACAATTACGGGAAACCAAATAATAACAATAACTTATCAGACACAAGTTGCTGGAGCCGCAAACTTTGCTTATGGCACAACAACTTTAAATAATAGTGTTTCTGTAACGGGTTCAAATTTAATAAATAATCCTACAAGCAACGCATCTGTCGTTGTTTCAAGAACAGCTATTCAAGGAATTAGCACAATTTCAACTGGATTAACAAATAACTTTTGGACAGATTCATTCTTATTACCTTTATTAATAGCTTTAGTTGGAATGTGGATGTTAAAAACAGGAATGTTTGGTGGAATTGAAAAATGGATAGACGCTTTTAAACAAAAAGGTAAAAATTATAAAGCGGAAAAAGAATTAAATTCAAAGATTTCTCAAATCAGAGAATTGGAAAAACTTAAAAATTAAAGATAGACGTACGTAAACAAAAAACCGCGATAAGCGGTTTTTTGTTATATTGACAATTCGATATATAAAACGTATAATCAATACGTTATGAACGTTACCAATTTTACTTTTTTCAGGAGAGTTAATATGGAAAACTATAAGGAAATTTCTCATCACACCTTGTCTGGTCTTGTTGAAAAAATGAACGAGCTTGCCAAGCAAGGCTATCGCCTTATGGGCTGGCAACAAACAGGAGGTGGCGTTACCGGTAGTCTTAAATACGAAGCCCTCATGGCACAAACTTCTTGCAAGCACACCAACAATAACCCAAAACCACTTTTAAAAGGGTGGGAGTATCTAACAATTGACTTGGAAAGCGAGGAGGAAGAGCAGGAGATACTTGATAGAATGGGTGAACTTGGTTGGGAGCTAATAAATATTATTTCTCTCCATAGTTGCCGTAGAGCCTATCTCAAAAGAGAAATTATTGAATTATCAGTTCCTCCAATGACCACAGAGCAATCCATATAGGCCTTTTGTAAGGCCTTTGCCTCAAAGTTAAATTTATTTAATTTTGAGGCTTTTATTTTCGGCCTTCAAAAGCAGATTCCAGTGTTTCTTCGTCGGCATATTCAAGTTCACCCCCAACTGGAATTCCTCTTGCTAAATGAGTAATTTTTGCAGTAGGCAACGGAATTATTTCTTTAATAGCCCTCTCTACTAAAACCGATGTTGCAATTCCTTCTGGTGTTGGATTTAAAGCAACAATTATTTCTGAAAAATTACCATTCTTAATTCTATCTTTTAGTTCTTTAATCCTTAAATTTTTTAAGTCTTCTTTTCTCGTCATATACAAAGTTCCTCCCAAAATAAAGTAAAGTCCATTGTATTTTTTTGTGCTTTCAATTGAAATTAAATCTGTTTCTTTTTCAATAACACAAAGTAAATTTTTATTTCGCCTTGAATCTGAACAAATTGGACATAAAATATTTTCACCCTCAAAAGGATTAAAACAAAAACTACAAAGTTTAGTTTTATTTTTTAATTCTAAAATAGCGTTTATGAGTTCATCAGTTTTTTCTTTAGGTTGTTTCATCAAATAATAAACAAAGCGACCGGCCGTTCTTGAGCCAACTGTTGGAAATTTTTTAAAAATTTCTACTAATTTATCAATACTAGAATCCATTTTATAATTTTTAATTTAATGCTCCGGTTTCGGAAGTGTAATCATTTTTATCAAGATTTCTAAAACTTGCTCTATTTTCATCAAAATATAAGTCTAATCCACCTGTTGGACCATTTCTATGTTTTTCAATTAATATTTTGGCGATATTTTTATTTAAACTATTTTCATTATATTTGTCTTCTCTATAAATCATAATTACAACGTCTGCATCTTGTTCAATAGCTCCAGATTCTCTTAAATCAGCTAGCCTTGGAATTTGTGGCACACGAGACTCAACTGCACGAGATAATTGAGAAAGTACCAATACGGGCACATTTAACTCTTTTGCAAGCATTTTTAAAGATCTTGAATTTTCTGTAACTTGTTGAACAGGAGAGGCAAATCTATTCATTGGTTCCATTAATTGTAAATAGTCAATAACAATTAATGACAGTCCTTTACTCGCTTGGAGACGTCTAGCCATTGCTCTTATTTGTAACATATTCACTGATCCTGCATCATCAATATATAAAGGAGCTTCCGACAAACTTCCCATTGCGTGTTGAATTCTAGAATAATCATCATGATTAAGTCTGCCGTTTCTAAAATTCCATAAATTTATATTTGCCAAACTTGCCAATAATCTATCTGCTAATTGATCTTTGGACATTTCAAGAGAAAAAAGTCCAACTGATTGGTTCGACATTATTGCAACATTTCTAGCAATATCTAAGGCTAAAGACGTTTTTCCCATTGAAGGTCTAGCAGCTAAAACAATCAAATCCGATTTTTGCAAACCCCCCAAGAGTTTATCTAAATCATTAAATCCAGTTGAAACTCCGCGCATATTGCCTTGAAATTTTGACAATTCATCTAGTCTTTCAAAAGTATCCGACAAAATATCTTTAATGGGAATAAAAGCTTGAGATAAAGATCTTTGACCAATTCCAAAAACTGCTTTTTCAGCTTTATCTAATAATACATCAACTTCGTCGGTTTCATTAAAAGCAGATAAACCAATTTCTTCTGAAGCCGAAATTAAATCTCTTAAAATCTTTTTTTGTCTAACTAATTTTGCATAATTTGAGACATGAGTTGCAGTTGGTACGGTATTTATTAATGAGGTTAAATATGCAGAGCCTCCTGCGTCGTTTAGCTTATTCCTTTCTTTTAATTTTGAAGAAACAGATAAAATATCAATTGGATCCGATTTTGTATAAAGATCAATCATTACCTGATAAATATCTTGGTGTATCCCTTTATAAAAATCTTCTGGCTTTATAAAATCAACGACTTTGACTACAGCATCTTTATCCAACATTAAACATCCTAGCAAACATTGTTCTGCTTCAGTATTTTGAGGGGGAAGTTTGTCTGGTAATTTATTAGTCATAATAAATAGTTATACTTCTGTATACCAAAACCAAAAGATCAGAACAAGCCTTGACATATTAATATTTATAATTCAGAATGAATATGTTCGGAAAAATTTCTGTACGTTTAAATTTTAAGGAAGGAGTCTTTATGAGCTGTCGAGAAATTAAGGATTTGGATTCAATTGTTGCGGAAATGTTAGACAAAGGAGAAAACATGGACAGTCACATGGACGATTTGCCATTGGAACCGGCAAAACACAATGGAAAGTGGGGGATAATAGATCCCAAAAATGGATTCATTCCCACTCCGCCAACAAAACTCACCGATGAAATTCGTCGTGATCCAAAGTCTGCAATTAAAAACAGAAAAGGTAGGATAAAAATCTTATCAAATCTGCTCGAAAAAACCGACGATTTAGAAGAACAGGCAACTCTCTCGCAAGAGATAGAGAAAACCAAAGCAGAACTCGCAAAGATTATGACTTTTGCCAAATCTCACGCTCTGCACAAAACTTCTCATTAAGCAAAACCTTCCCCCTCATGTTTGGGATTAAAATCCAAAACAAAATCCAATGTGAAAACACATTGGATTTTTTATTATACAAACTTAATTACAACTCCGTCTTTTTTGTCTTCAATCACATAACCCTGCTTTTCAATTTCTTTTCTAGCCTCATCTGCTTTTTCCCATTCTTGATTTTTACGAAATTTTTCTCTATCTTTAGCTAATTTTTTAATTTTAATTGGAATTATTTGATTTACTCTTTTATAATCAATAATTCCAAAAATTTTATTTATATCTTCAAAAAATTTATAAATTTCGCTGGATTCTTTTTTAGACAAAATATTATCATCTAAAAATTGATTTATAGTTTTCATAAATTCAAAAAGAACGGCAAAAGCCTTTGGGGTGTTAAAATCGTCATCTAATTCATTATAAAAATTAGTTTTTGCATCTTTTATAATTTTTTGATTTTTACTTTGTTGTCTTCTATCTATTTTTATATTCTTAAGCGCCTTTAATCTTCTTAAAAATTCTTCTATTTTTTCTGATAAAGATTTTATTTCCATCAGTCCAGATTCTGAAAAATCAACAGGCGATCTCCATAAATTTTTAATAACTAAAAATCTTAAATTGGCAACAGAGCATCTATTTAAAATATCTGTGATTATAATAAAATTATTTAAAGATTTAGACATTTTTTGCCCATTAACAGTTAAAAATCCAACATGCATCCAATATTTTGCCATTGGCCTTTTACCTGATATTGCTTCCATTTGAGCAATTTCTGCTTCATGATGAGGGAAAATTAAATCGCGCCCAGCTCCGTGAATATCATATTGACTCCCAAAAAATTTTTCTGTTATAGCAGTATCTTCTATGTGCCATCCAGGTCTACCTTTTCCAAAGGGAGCTGTCCAACTTGGCTCAGAAGAATCTTGGTTAAATTTCCACAAACAAAAGTCACCCCTATTTTTTTTATCTTTACTATAATCAATTCTAGAAACTGCGTCTTCTGCTTGTAAAATTGTTCTTCCAGAAAGTTTTCCATAGTTTTTAAATTTTGAAATATCATAATAAATTCCATCTCCATCGATTGTATAGGCAAACCCCTTTTCTTGAAGTTTTTTTACTTGAGTAATTATTTCTTTAATATGAGCCGTAGCTCTAGCATATTTTGAAACAGAATTAACCCCAATTCTTTTCATATCTTTCAAATATTCTTTTTCAAAAGCAATTGCTAAATCTTTAGGAGTGACTCCTCTTTCTCTAGCTCGAGCAATAATTTTGTCATCAATATCTGTGATGTTCTGTAAATAAAAAACATTAATTTTTTTGCTTCTTAAATATTTTACAAAACAATCAAAGGCAATATAGTTTCTGGCATGTCCTATATGAGAATAATCATAAACAGTTGGTCCACAAACAAATAAATTTATTTTTTTATTTTTTATGGGATTTATTATTTCTTTTTTCTGAGATAATGTGCTAAAAATTTTCATATTTATTTTTTTATTTTAGATTAACTTCATACTATCAAACTTTTAAAAAAAAGTGAACTGTGTTAACCTTAAATAATTATTATGACAAAAAAAGATATAATTTTTGCATCCATTACAGGATTTTTAGTTGCTATTGTTTTTAAAGGTTTTTTTGCAAATACAAAATTTGTGACAATGTCTTGTAATTTATTGTGGATTTTTACTTTACTTTCTATTTTAGGATTGTGGATTTGTGAACAAATCGGAAAAAAATATAAATTTATTTATCAGGCAGGAAAATTTTTTTTAGTGGGAGCATTTGCTACAATAGTAGATATCGGGTCGTATAAAATATTTGCATTTTTATTAAATTTTTTAATAGGAACCTCTATAATTTCAAAAGCATTGTCATTTTTAGTAGCAACAGCTGTAAAATATAGTGGAAACAAGGTTTGGGTTTTTGAAAAAAATGGAAAAGGCGAAATAAAAAAAGAGATTTTACAGTTTACTTTTATAACACTTATCGGAACAATAATAGATGTAGCAGTATTTTATTGCTTGTCCCGCCAAAGCCCTTGGGCGACGGCGGATGCGACAATTTGGCTAGAAATTAGCATTATAATTGCAGCATTGGTAGCATCCATTTGGAACTTTTTAGGATATAAATTCATTGTATTTAAAAAATAAAATCTTATATAAAATTATATCGCTACGCTAAATTAAAACTTATGGCAGTATTATATAGAAAATATAGACCACAAAATTTTTCAGATGTAATAGGGCAACAACACGTTGTAAAAACGCTTGTAAACTCAATTGAAGGAAAAAATATTTCTCATGCATATTTATTTTCTGGACCCCGAGGAAGTGGAAAAACTTCTATTGCTAGAATTTTTGCAAAAGCTATAAATTGTGAAAATCCTAAAAATGCAGAACCCTGTAATAAATGCAATTCTTGTTTGGAAATTATGCAAGGAAAATCTATTGATTTAATAGAAATTGATGCAGCCAGTCATACGGGGGTAGACGATATTCGTGAATTAACAGAAGGAATAAAATTTGCACCTGTAAAATCAAAATACAAGGTGTTTATTATTGACGAATGTCATCAACTTTCAAAATCAGCCGCAAATGCATTGTTAAAAACTCTGGAAGAACCTCCTGCTCACGCAATATTTTTATTGGCAACCACAGAAGCGCACAAAATGATTTCCACAATTACTTCAAGATGCCAAAGGTTTGACTTTAAAAAACTACAAATTGCAGAAATTATTGAAAAATTAGAAAAAATTTCAAAAAAAGAAAATGTAAAATTTGATAAATCTGCACTTTCTTTAATTGCTTTAAATGCACGTGGATCTTTTCGTGACGCAGAAAGTTTACTGGATAAATGTTTTAGTTTTACAGGCAGTGGGGGAGAATTGAAAACAGAAAATATAAAGGAGCTTTTGGGAATTGTAGAAGTGGGGCAAGTCGCAAATTTTATAGATAACTTAATTTCAAAAAATACAAAAAACGCGGTTTTTGAATTAAATAATATGATTGATAAAGGAATTGATTTACAGGAATTCTCAAAAACACTAGTTTTTTATTTAAGACAATCTTTACTTTTAAAAATAAATTCCGAATTTTTAACTCCGCAAAACTCTGGGTTTTCTGTGCCAGAAATTGAAAAGCTAAAAGCTCAAACTGCAAATCTTTCAGAAAAAGAAATTCAAAATATGCTAGAATATTTCATTGACGCAGAAAATAAAATGAAATATTCAATAATAAGTCAGCTTCCGATAGAATTAGCTATAATAAACATCACTCATCACCAAGATTAAAAAAATTAGTTATCCACATACTGGACTATCAAAAAAGTTGTATAATTAGAAAATAGAAATTACTTATTTTTTTAATTTTAAAATTTTTAAACTATGTTTGATATACAAGTTGTAGATTATATAAAAAAAGCATTAAAAGCTGGACAAACATTAGAGCAAATAAAATCTGCTTTAACTGAAAATGGGTGGTCAGAAGAAGAAATTAATGAAAATATTTTAGAGGCACAAAAAAAAGATGAAACAAAAATAGATTCTTCAAAAACAGAGCCAGTCGCAGATTCTTTAATTGAAAAAAAGGAATCCGTAAATCCTGTATCAGAAGAAATTAAAGAAATAAATAAAGAATCAATAAGCCCCGCGTCAGAAAAACCAGAAGAAACAAAAGAAATTAAAAAAGACGTAGAAGAAATCAAAATTGAAGAACCAAAAATACAATCTTACGAATCAGAGCCCTCTTACACCGCTCCAATTGAAGAACCAAAAATACAATCAAATGTTGGCGAGATAAACTCTGAACCCAAATTAGAAAAAAGGCCAGAACCTGTAATAGAAGATAGGTTTGCTATAAATTCTAAGCCAGTTGAAAAACCAAAAATAAATATCCCACCAGAAATTGATCCAAAATTAGATTTAAAAAATGCATCAATCCCTAAATCTGATTATATTTCTCCAGTTGAAACCCCAAAAGAAGAATTAAATCCAAATCAAACTATTTATACGTATCAGCATCAATCTCGCCCAAAATCAGCAGACGTAAAACAAGGAAAAGCAATAAAACTTTTAATTAATTTTGCAATAATTGTTATGTTTATTGGCATTGGTGGCGCTGCTTTTATATACTTTGATGCAACTAGCTACATAATGAATTTTATTAACTCTGTTATGGTTAAAGTAGAACCGGTAATAACCCCAGAAACAGAAATTGCTGGACAAACAAGCTCAAATTTTGCTAGTTATAATTTGCAAAAAACAAATTATACTGCAAAATTGCCCGAATATGAAATTTCTCTTTCAGAGATAACAAATTTGAATAATTTTGAAACCGCTTTAGGAGTAAGTTTTTCAGATAATCAAAAAGCTAGTCTTATAAACAATAATTTTTTCATTACTTCAAATTTTGATAAATTTTATGGAGATGCGACAGATTATGCTTCAAGAAACGATGATTGGACAGGATTATATCAAACTATTGGTGGCTCGGGTAATATTTCACAAAGAAGGCCAGAAAATTCTGTATTTATAACTTCTGACTATTTAACTCATATTTATCATAAATTGCTTGAAAATGAGTTTTCTTATATAGAAGAATTAAATCTTTATCCAGCATTAACAGAATTGAGTAATTCGTTGTTAAAATCGGCTACTAGTGCCACTTCTACTAGCACTCTTGAAAAAGAAAGCTACGAGAGACTTTCTGCTTACTTCTTAGTTTCATCTGCAATTTTAAATAACGCTGACACAGATTATCAAACATTCAAAACAAATAATTTCATTGAAGACAGTAAAGTTGATACAAAGACCAAGGTTTTAGAATTAGTTAAATCCTTAGCCACTGAAAATAATATTTCTGAAAGTGTAGAAAAAATTGCAGAACAAGAAATAGAATTAATTTTTAACGCCAATAACTTCTCTGTTTCTCCTTTAATGGGACAATTCCAAGCTAATACACTAGAAGACTATACACAATATGGTCCAAGAAGTCATTACGCAAAAAACGTTATTCTAAGAAATTATTTTAGAGCAATGATGTGGTTTGGTAGAATGAATTTCTTATTAAATAGTACGGAACTAACTAGAGATTCGGCAAATATTGCATTGCTTATGAAAAATAATGATTTAAAAAACTGGGAAGCGGTTTTCGAGCCAACAGCATTTTTCGTAGGACAATTTGATGATTTGTCTATTAAAGATTTTAATAAAGCAATTAAAGCTGTTGGATTTACAAAAGCTGATGAATCAGATGAGGCGATAAAAAAACTGCAAACTGAATTGCTTACATATTCAAATCCACAAATAATGTCTTCTGTAATAATTAGCGAAGATGTTCTAGAAACATCAAAAGAAGATTTATTAAATTCAACTAAAGGATTTAGATTTATGGGTCAGAGATTTACTCCAGACGCATTTATCTTTTCAGAATTAACACAGGGAGAAGAAATGCCTGACGTAGAAACAGGACAAAGACTGCCAAGCACACCAACTGCCTTAATGGTTTCAACATTGATGGGTGATGTTGTTTCAAAAGATTTATTAGATACATGGATTTCAAATAATGCAAAGGATTCTGATAAGGTTTTATCAAAAAAAATGGGAGAATTAAAAACTTATTTTAGTAAGGTATCAACATCTCAATGGACTTCAAACATTTACTGGTCATGGCTGTATACAATCAAATCATTATTTAACAGCGAGGGTGACAAAACTGGGTATCCAATGTTTATGAAAAATGAAGATTGGAATAAAAAACAAACACAAACATTTTTAGGTTCTTGGACTGAGTTAAAACACGATACCTTGCTTTATGCAAAACAAAGTTATGCTGAAAAAGGTGGAGGTGGAGACGAAGAAGAAGCTGGTCCAGTTTCAAAAGGATATGTAGAACCAAATATTGAGTTTCTAGATAGATTAATTGCTTTAGTGAATATGACAAACGAAGGACTAACTAAATTTAATTTACTGCCAGAATTGCTTCAATCACGAAATGCCAGTTTTGTGGATGTGTTGAATTTTTATAAAAAAATTGCCGTTGCAGAATTACAAAATACAGTTATTAGTGATGACGACTTTGAAAAATTAAGATTAAGTGCGTATACATTAGATTATTTATTACAAGCTCCAGATTCACAGGTTCAATTAGAAAGCAACGCAAGGTCAGCCTTAATTGCAGACGTGCATACTGATGTAGTAAAAAATCAAATACTTTACGAAGCCGACGGAATTCCAAACTATATTTATGTAGCAGTTAAAGATGTTAATGGAACCCGCTTGACTAAAGGATTAGTTTATTCTTATTATGAATTTACAAATCCAGTAGGGAACAGATTAACTGATGAAACTTGGCAAAAATGGAACTATTCTTCAACAATTAAACTGCTTAAAATGCCAGACTGGAATAAGTCTTTAGTTAAGTAATGAAAAAAAATAAACAGATAATTTATTTAATAATTTTACTAACCGCTGTCTTAATAACGGCGGTTAATTATTTTTTATTTTACGACAAAGTAGAAAGCGAAATTATAGAAAAATTTAGTGAACCAGAAAAAAATATCTCTTTAATAAGCCCATATAACAATAAAGATATTTACGAAAATATTTTTTTAAAATTACCTGAAAATCCAGAAAAAATATTGACTAATGCTGGTATAGTTTCACATCATTTTTTAGCAAAAGACTTGATTGCTGATTTTTACAATAAAATATCTAATAAAGAAATAAAAACTGTTTTTTTAATTTCTCCAGATCATTATAATAATTTCTTTCCGTCAAAAACACTTGCTTATACAAGTAAAGCGTCTTGGGATACGCCGTATGAAGAATTATCTACAAATAAAGAAATTATAAATTATTTATTAAAAAAAGGAAGCGTTGCAGAAGACAGTCTTATACTTGGACTAGAACATGGAATTTATATTGAAATCCCTTTTATCAAAAAATTCTTTCCTAATGCCACATTAGTTCCATTAATTTTAAACCCTAATGCCACATATGAAAATTTTGAAACAATTGGACTTCAATTAAAAGAATTAGCAGAAAAGGATTCTATTTTAGTTGTAAGCAGTGATTTTTCGCACGAGTCAACCATACAAAATGCTTTTGAACAAGATTCTAAAACAATAGACATTCTAAAAAATCTAAACTTGCAAAATATAAGTGGCGCTAACAACGATTGCAAACAATGTTTAGCGGTTTTGTCTGGTTTTTTAGGAAAAAATAAATATAAATTTAATTTAATAGACAATCAAAATTCTTTTGATATTTCTGGCGAAGATAAAAATTCTGTCACAAGTTATGTTTCTGGATTTTATACTGAAAAATCAGATTTACAAATTTTATTCACCGGCGACTTAATGTTTGACAGAGGAATACGCTATTATGCTAAAAAAAACGGTTCAAATGAATTTATTTTTGACAAAATTTATCCTACGTTAACGAATACAGACCTTGTAGTCTCAAATTTAGAAGGTCCAATTACTAATAACTATTCTATAAGTTCAGGAACAGAACCAGGAAGTTCTAATAATTACACTTTTACCTTTGACAAAAGTGTTGCTAAAACTTTATTTTTAAATAATATTAGATTAGTTAATTTAGGGAATAATCATATTTTAAATTTTTATACATCTGGAGTAGAATCTACTAAAAAATATTTAACAGAAGCAGGAGTTGAATATTTTGGAGAACCAAAAGGCAACAGAGCTATAATTAAAGAATTAAGTGGAATCAAAATAGCTTTTATTAGTTATAATGAATTTTCTGAAAGCACAAATTTAGATCAAGCACAAACAATCAGCGAAATTCAAAGATTAAAATCAAAAGTAGACATAATAATTATTCTTTGTCATTGGGGAACTGAATATGTGTCAACGCCCAACGAAATGATTAAAGATTTGGCTCATCAATTTATAAATGCAGGAGCCGACGCAATTATTGGTTCTCATCCGCATGTAATTCAATCAATAGAAGAATATAACGGTAAAAAAATATACTATTCGCTTGGCAATTTTGTTTTTGATCAATATTTTGATGAAGATGTTCGTAATGGACTGGGAGTAATATTAAAAATAAATACTAAAACTAAAAATATAGATTTCAAAAAAATAAATTTCTATTTACAATCAGGAGGCCAAACAATATTAAAATAACAACTTAAAAGCCAGATTAAACTGGCTTTTTAAAATTTATTTTTTCTTTGCCCCTTTCATTGTTTTGGGTGTATATTTGGCTTTTTTCTTTTTTGCCACCCTTCTCATATCTCTTTTTAAATTTGCCCAAGTTGCCATGAATTTATTTTTTAAATTATTATGTCTTATATCATTAGCATAACAAAGAAATTTGTTTTTGGCAACAAATTTGACCACTCCATTGAAAAATATAAAAAAAATGGTAGAATAATAAATATTGCGAGACCAGCCTCGACTAGACACTCGCCTTGCTTCGCTCGTCGAAGCGAATCGAGTCTAGGCGGGTCGTCATTAATTGCATAATGTAAAAATTAATTTATTGCGAGATCGTCTAATGGTAGGACATCAGGTTTTGGTCCTGAGTATCTAGGTTCGAATCCTAGTCTCGCAGCCATCACAGCTAAGTCAGGTGACTATGATGCATCGACTATTTTGCTGGAAAAGTTCGAAATAAAATTCCCGTACCATGTTTAGAATCGGACAGTATTAGACAAAGAATAGTATAATCTAAAATTGGCATGAAAATATCCTTGGATTTATCAAGTCAAATTAAAAAAACTGATAATTTATTTAAAAATAAAAAATCGGATGATTTTAGTGTACCAACTTATGATTCTAAAAATCATTATATTGATCTAACGAATTCAGATTATTATTGGGCGTTACTCAAGCTTAGACATTTAATAAAAGCTTCTTCTGACTGTTATTTTGGTAAAATATTAGGTGCAACAAATGTTGATCTATTTATGATGACTCCAAGCGTATCTTCTCCTATGGGTCCAGGCTCTGATTCAGAGGCTATTTGTATAAAATTTGGTAATGAAGCAACATTTTTAACTGATTCATCTCAATTTGGTTTTGAACCGTTATTGTTAAATAAATTTAAAAAAGTTTATTGCTATCTCCCCTCCCTAAGAGGAGAAAATCCTGATAAACGGCATCTGAATCAATTTTACCATTGCGAAGCAGAAATATTGGGTGAAATAAATGATATCATTCCAATTATTGAAGGATATGTTAAATTTTTAGCTGATATGACATGTAAACTACCAAATTTAATAAAAAGCATCAGCGAAGACTATACGTCCACATTAAAAGCAATAAAATATATTAAAAAATCTAAATGTTTTCCAAAAATTACTTTTGATGAAGCGGTTAAGCTATTAATAAAAAATGGTCATGGTTCCTTAGTTAATAATACTGAACATGGAAGAGATATTATTTCTGATGGGGAAGTAATATTAGGAAGAATATTAGGTTATAAAACTCCATTTTGGGTTTGCAACTATGATAGAGATAGGGTAGCATTTTATCAAAAACCTGATCCTAAAAACTTAAATAAAGTTATAAATGCAGATTTAATTTTTCCAGCCCTTACAGATTCATCATTTGGAGGAGAAGTTGCGGGCGCTGGGCAGAGACAGAATAACCCAGAGGAGATGTTAGAATCTCTTAATCGACAGCACATAGATATGAAAATGTACGAATGGTATATAGATCTAAGAAAATTGTCGAATTATAAAACTACTTCTGGATTTGGATTAGGAATCGAAAGATTTATAACATGGATATTATGCTTAGACGATATTAAAAAATCTATACCTTATCCAAGATTAAAAAATATTAAAACGTGTCCATAATTACCTTATGATTAAAGATAATGACAATCTAAGTGATATTAGTAATATGAATTATTCGGCTTTTGTGGGTCTGATAAATGAAAGGAATCGTCCATCTGGAGGAATAAAAGCAATACATATTGTCGCCGTAAATGCTATGTTAAATGAAAGAAAGCGAATGTTGGAAATAGGTTCGACTACAGGTTTTACTTCAGTAAATATGAACCTTTTGACAGGATGTCAATGTGTAGGAATCGATATAAATCAGAAGTCAGTAGATGAATCGATTAAATATGCTAAAAAACAAGGCGCAGAAAGCAGAGTTAAATTTATCCAAGGAGACGCCACAAAGCTCCCGTTTAAGGACGGAGAATTTGATGTTGTTTGGGCGAGCAATGTGACGTCATTTATTTCAGATAAGGAAAAGGCAATTAGTGAATATTTGCGTGTGTTGTGTCCGGGAGGCACATTAGTTGTCGTACCAATCTATTATATCAAAGAAGTCCCTGATACCATTTTACAGGACGTTTCAAGTGCAATAGGGGCTAAGGTTGAAAAATGGGATAAAAGTTTCTGGATGAAATTATTTACTGACATTTCAACACGATTAAATACAAATATTGAATTATATTATGACCAGGATTTCAAATATGCAGACCGTTCAGATTCTATTTCTGAATACGTTGACCAAATTATTGAAAATAATATCAATGATCAAACTGAAGCAATAAAAGAACAATTGAAGAGCAGATTTAGTTATTTTATGAAACTATTCAACGAAAACTTAAAATATGCTGGGTTTTCCATACTTTTATTTCAAAAAAGATTAGAAAAGGATGAGGCGGAATTATTTCTTTCTAAACCTATGTTAGATATATAAATTTTATAAAATTTATGGCAAAGAAAAAAAATGTGGATTATTTTTTAAAATATCCTTGGTTAGAAAAATATAATACCGTTGAGGAATATATCCAGCCAGATTATTATGATTCAATTCTTAAAAATTATTCATTTCAAGAAAAAGATGACCTGGAATATTTTAAAGAGTGTGTTTTAAAATGTCATATATCTAGAGCTCTTGAACTTGGCAGTGGCAGTGGAAGAGCAACCGAAGTTTTTTTACATAATTCTGATGCCCCACTTACATTAGTTGATTTAAGTAAAAGGATGCTTAAATATACTTCTAATAAATTTAAGAATCATGAGTCGATATCATATGAAAATATGGACGCACTTGAATATATGCGTAAAACAAATGATAGTTATGATTTTGTATATACTCTTTGGAGTTTTTCTCACTCAGTACATCAACATGTTAAACGATTAGGATTTAGCAAAGCTAAAAATTATACTAGAAAAACCATAAATAAATTTATTTCTCAAAACCTTACAGCAAACGGAACTTTTTTTCTAATACATTTCGATTCAATGTCTCCAGAGCAGAAAATACTTATGCGACAATGGAAAAGAGTAAATAAAAGGTTGCAGGATATTAAACAACAAAGTCCTTCAAAAAGGATACTTGATGATATATTTCATAGTATTGATAATAGAGGATCAGTACGCTTATCTGTACAACATTTAAAAGGTGATCCAATATATTATAAATCTGCCGATGAGCTATTAGAAGTTTTCATGAATTTTCACTTGGAAACTTTTTTCAATCACCATAAGTTATTATCAACTGTGGCTGATGACATTATTAAACAAATAGAACAATACCGCCAAGATGATGGTACATATCGAGTTGATCCCGGTTGTTATATATATAAATTAACTAAATTGTAAAACATGAAAATAATCATTCCAGAAAAATTAAAATCAGGAGATACAATCGGCATTGTTTGCCCATCTGCTGGTCTTTCGCCACTTGCAAAACATCGTTTTGAACAAGCTAAAATAATGCTTGAAAAAATGGGATATAAAGTTCTATTCGGAAAGCATATTATCAATAATGGAGGCTATACCTCTGGCAGTATAGAAGATCGTGTTGCAGATTTACATGAAATGTTTGCAAACACTGATGTGCGTATGATTTTGACCGGAACTGGTGGAAACCATACTAATCATATTATAAAGCATCTTGATTATGGATTGATTCGTAAAAATCCAAAAATAGTGATTGGAAGCTCAGATATTACTGTTTTGCATTATGCTCTTTATGCGCAAGCTGGATTAGCATCATTTTATGGACCATGTGCTGCTGGTCAGTTTGGCGAGTTTCCAGAAATATTAAAATATACGAAAGATTGGTTTGAACGTCTTTGTGTATCAAATAAGGTCACTTATCCAATCAATATAGAATCCTCTACTGAATGGACTGACGAATTTCTTGATTGGTTTCAACAATTAGATAAAACTAGAGCTAGAAAAGCAATTAAAAATTCTGGCTATAGGTGGTTACAAAAAGGGGTTACTAGAGGTAAGGCGCTTTCTGGTTGTATACTTTCAATGAACCGCTTAGCCGGAACTAAATATTGGATTGATCCCGCAGGGAAAATACTATTTCTTGATATTTTACTTTCACCAGGGGAACTTGATGAAGCACTTTTAGATTCTTTTTTAACCGATCTTGGAAATATGGGTGTTTTCGAAAAAATTGTAGGATTAGTTATTGGTCGTATGTACGGCTGTCCTAATGAAGTAAAAGAAAGAGTTTATAAACAAATAGAATTTTTAACACAAAAAAAATACCCAATTGTCACAGAGTTTGATATTGGACACACAGATCCAACTGTAACAATTAGGTATGATCAACTCGTAGAGCTTGATGGAAACTCGGGAGTTGTTAAACTTTTGGACTAAAAAGCTTTTGTATAAGTTCGGATCCGATACCCGAAGTTACCATAGCCTCCTTTTTATTATTTAGAAGTTTTGCAAGCCAGTCTACTGCGCCACCATCAGCGAGTTGAACGCATCTTCCATCTTGTGTTTTTGCAAAAATATGGAAGCAAATGTGTGGGTAATAACCCAAGCCGTCTTTTCTAGAAAAGTCAAAACAAAAGTGAACGTTTTGATATTTTTTCCGAATAGGACCTATTATCCCTTCTTCCAAATGTGAAAAATATTGAGTTTGATCCACAAGGCCGCAATGTGTAAAGGTTTCAGCAGATATGGAAGATATAGTTTCAACTTCTTCTGGAAAATCCACTTTGAATTCTCGGAAAAAATTGAAATCTTCATCTGCCGATTGTCTAATTATGGAGTCTCGTGGAATTTCCAACGAAGATGCGATTTGTTCAATAAATCTGAGGTCAGATATTCTCACTGATATATTATCAAATGAATATTTTTTCCTTCCAAGAGCCATTAATATATCTAGAAGAATACTGATGTGTTCCTTAATCCATTCGATTGCAAATGCCTTCGATACTGAATTTCTACCGCCCGAACAAAGCCCAAACAGATTAAAGTGCTGCATATACCCCTTACTACTATCGAAAGGCTGAAGTCTGACCACTCTTTGCGAAGAACAAAGATGAACATTCTGCATCACAGTTGCGACATTAACCGAAAGCTTTTTCCTTCTGGACGCACACTCAAGGGATAGTTGCGTTGTCGCATCTCCGACCACTTCCGAACCTCTAATCGTTGAAAGGGTTTTGTTTTGACTTATATTGCTCAGCACCGTATTTACACCAAAAGGCACAATAGGTGACATTTCCACAAAATCAAAATTAGAAGGCATCGCAGAATAGCATGTTTGTACAAAATTCATCAACTGATTTTGTGGAATGGATCCTGCCCCATAAAATTGTTTTTTAGAGTCATATTCATTTAACACGTCCGTGGCTTTTCGCTCAGTCGAGCGACGTTTCCATGCGTTAATAAGAATTGGTTGTAATCGCCTTAGTGGGGTTTCTGCAAGCACCTCTACGAGATTAGGAATTCCTAACTCGTCACAAATACTGCGAAGCATCTTATGCTTTTCACTGATTTTTTTGTCTTCTGATAAGCTCATACAGTTATCCTTTTCAGTCTGTTGTTATGTTAAAGAGCCAATCTAAATTGTTTATTTAGATTATAAAATACTTTACCATTTATTATATAAACTGTAAAGTAAAATAACTTATATATTTATTCTTAAAAAAATAAAATGTGAGGGCGCTAAGGCGACTGAGTCGCGTTCGAATCCTAGTCTCGCAGCCACAAATTAACCGCTAAAGGCGGTTTTTGCTTGTAAAATGAGAGATTTAAGATTAAAGTAAAGATATAAGACTTTATGATGATATACTATGTTTATATTCTTGAATGTGCAGATAAAACGCTTTATACGGGATACACCAATGACTTAGATAAACGATTAAAAAATCATAACGAATCAAAAACCGGAGCCAAATATACAAAAGTAAGAAGACCAGTTGTGCTAGAATACTCTGAAAAGTTTTCTACGCTAAGCGAGGCTTTGAAAAGAGAAATAGAAATTAAAAATTTAACCCGAAAGGGAAAATTAGAATTAATAAAGAAAGATAGTGGAATTTCCAATTAGAATAAACAAATATCTAAGGGATATGAATTTGGCTTCTAGAAGAGAAGCAGACAAACTTGTAGAAGCAGGATTGGTTTTTATTAACGGAAAAAGGGCTGAAAGCGGAGAAAAAGTTGTTGAAACAGATAAAATTACATTAAAAGAAAATCCAAATAACACCAAAGATTTAAAATATTTTATTTACTACAAACCAAAAGGATTACCAACACAAGATCAACCAAAAATGCCAAGCGTTATTTCTCAATGGAAAGACAAAGGTGTTTATCCAGTTGGAAGATTAGATAAAGAATCTGAAGGACTTTTAATTTTAACCAATGATGGCAGATTTGCTCGCGAAGTTTTGTCACAAAAAGAGGAATATGAAAAAGAATATTTAGTTACTACTAGAGAACATTTAAGAGCAGGTTTAGAAGAAATTTTTGCAAATGGAATGGAAACTGATGCTTTTGGAACTTTAAAACCAATAAAATCTAAAATTTTAGGAAAAAACCAAATTAGCATGATTTTAAACGAAGGCAAAAGACACCAAATCAGAGTTATGCTAAGCGAAATGAATTATGGAGTTTTATCATTAAAAAGAATTAGAATTGGTAAATTTAATTTAGGAAATTTAAAACCAGGAGAATCAAAACCAATTCAAGTTTCTATTAAATCAGCCATAAAACCAAAAATTAAACGTAGGGCTAAATATGGAAATACAAGAAAATAATTTTGATGTGGCAGTAATTGGAGGTGGGCCCGCAGGAATTACGGCGGCTATTAGAGCTGGCCAATTGGGCAAAAAAGTTATTTTATTAGAAAAAAATGGAACATTAGGAAATAAACTTTTATTAACTGGCGGAGGTAGGTGCAATATTACAAACGCAACATTTGATGAAAAAGAATTAGCCCAAAAATATGGGAAAGAAGGGTTTTTTTTATTGCATGCATTGTCCGTTTTTGGCGTAAAGCAAACTATAGAGTTTTTTAATAAAAGTGGACTAAAAACTAAAATTGAAAAAGATAATAAGGTTTATTGTGCGACAAACAAATCTAACACTGTTTTAAAAGTTTTAATTTATTTATTAAGAAATAACGAAGTTTTTGTATTAAACAATGCAAAAATTAAAGACATTCAGAAAAAAAATAATAAAATTTCAAAAATTATCTTAGATAATAATAAAGAAATAATTGCTAAAAATTATATAATAGCAACCGGTGGAAAATCTTATCCTACTACTGGCTCAACAGGGGATGGATATAAATTTGCTGAAAAATTAGGCCATAAAATTGAACCATTAAATCCGGGGTTGGTGCCAATAAAAATTAAAGAAGACTGGGTAAAAAAAGCTCAAGGATTATCATTGGCGGACGCAAAATTAGAAGTTTATTTAAACAAAAAAAAGAATTTTACTATTTCGGGTGAAATTATTTTTACGCATTTTGGATTAAGCGGACCAGAAATCTTAATTATTAGCGAAAAAATAGGAGAATTATTAAAAAAAGGAGAAGTTAAAATTTATTTAGATTTAAATTCAAATTTAACATCAGAAGCATTAGAAAAAATTCTTCAAAACTATTTTGAAAAAAATGTTAAAAAAACATTGAAAAATTGTCTAACAGAGATTTTGCCAACCAAATTAATTCCAATTATTCTTGAAATATCAAAAATCGAAGGCTCTAAAAAGGCAAATCAAATCACAAAAGAAGAAAGACAAACATTAGTTGACGTTATTAAAAATTTAGAAATGACAGTCTTAGAACTTTTAGGATTTGATCAAGCAATGGTTACTACTGGAGGGATCTCACTTAAAGAAATAGATGCTAAAACAATGAAATCAAAAATTATTGAAAATTTATTTTTTGCTGGAGAAGTTATAAATTTACATGGCCCAACCGGAGGATATAATTTACAAGCTTGCTGGAGCACAGGATATTTAGCAGGACAAAGTAGTGCAACAAAATAAAAATAAAACTATGAGCAAAAAAAAATATTACGCCTATTCAGTAGGCAAAGAAAAAGGAATTACAGACAATTGGCCAGAGTGCCAAAGAATTGTTGCAGGAGTTCCGGGAGCAAAGTTTAAAGGATTTGTAATGCAAGAAGAAGCAGAAAAATGGCTTGATGCTGGTGCTGACTATAGTATAAAGCATATTGGACTAGAAGCAGGAATTTATTTTGACGCTGGTACTGGGGCTGGAAATGGAGTTGAAATAAGCGTAACAGATGAAAACGCAAAAAGTCTTTTATATAAAGTCTTGGCAGAAAAAGAAATAAATGAACGAGGATTTTATTTAATTCCAGAAGACGTCACTAATAATTTTGGAGAACTTTTGGCGTGTAAATACGCATTAGAAGTTGCGATTAAAGAAAAATGTATAAAAATATTTGGCGACAGTAAATTAGTTGTTGAATATTGGTCAAAAGGATATTTAAAAAAAGATGCTGTTAATCCCAAAACTGTTGAATTAGCCAAAGAGGTCAAAAAATTAAGATGGAAGTTTGAAAGAATGGGAGGAAAAATAAATTTAATTTCTGGATCCTCAAATCCAGCAGATTTAGGTTTTCACAAGGGATAAATATAAATTTAAAATATTGACATAGAAAATAGCGAGAGATAGTATAATGTAATCTTAAATAATTACATAAAAACTATGAAAATATTTAATAAATACATAATAGTTTCTATTTTTTCTATTGGATTCTGTTTTCTTGCAACCTCAACTGCTTTTGCAAATCAGGCTCCCGTTGCTAACGCTGGTAGCGATTTATATTTAACTTCTGGACAAACAGCGGCTACCCTTGTGGGCTCTGGATTTGATGCAGACGGCGGAAATTTAACTTATTTTTGGAGTTGTAGCGGAGGAAATTTATCTAATTATAATATTGCTCAACCAATTTATACTGCTCCAAATATAACAACTTCTAATAATTATGATTTTATTTGCACCTTAACAGTCACAGACAACTACGGACTATCAAATTCAGATTCGGCTATAATTTATATAAATCATAATAGTCAATTTAGCATTAATGTTAAAACAGAAGTTCCAACTAATATTTATAATAATCAAGCAAAATTAAACGGATCTTTTACATCTACGGCCACCAATAATGCACAATATGCTTGGTTTGAATATGGATCTAACGAAAGTTATGGTATGGAAACAAGCAAACAAATAATAAGTGGAGTTTCTGGAACATTTTTTCAAGAAGTTTCAAATTTATTTTCAAATGGAACATATCATTACAGAGCAGTTGTGCAAAACTCAATTGGAAATAAATTTTATGGAGAAGACGTCGTTTTTACAATAAATTCAAACTACTATAATTCTGGTTCATTATCTGTTTCTAAAAAAGTAATAAATATAACTAGAGGAAATTTAAATTGGTCAGACTCAATTATTGCTTGTCCAAATGATGTTTTAAGTTTTTCGATTACCTTACAAGCAACCGGTCGAGATTTTAATAATGTTGTTATAAAAGACACCATACCAATAAATTTTATTTATAATGATAATTTGTTAATAAATGCCACTAGAGATTTTTCTTCAAATCCAATAAACGGAATTAATTTAGGAACAATAAAAAATGGAAACATTGTAATAGTTTCTTATCAAGTAAAAATTGGGCCTGCAACAAGTTTTTCTTTTGGAACCACAAATTTAACTGCAAATACGGTTGTTAGTAGCGACCAAATGTCTACTCAAACAGATACAAATTCAATTATTATAAATAATCCCGAAGTTTTGGGTGCAACAAATCCAACTGATATTGCAACAGGATTAACAAATAATTTATTTACAGAATCTTTTTTGCTTCCAATGTTATTAATAATTGCAGGCTCGTGGCTTTATTTCTCGGGTAAAATTTATATATTTGCAGATTGGCTCGAATCAAAATTTTAAAATTAAAATTAAAAACCGCTTTTTAGCGGTTTTTTAATGGAATAAAAATAAAATATAAAACCATTGACAAATGTTTATAATATGATATAATAAAAATATACAGAATCTCTTCTGTTGAAGAGAACCCAAAACATTTTTACGCGCAAAATGTAAGAGGGTTGTATGTTTAAAGGTTTGTTCATTTTCAAAAACTGCGCGCCAATTTAAAGGAGAGTAGTATGTTTACTGAAGAAGAAAGTCGCCAAAATGCCGCTCAGATTCTTTTGCGTCTGGGGTTTGACGATGCGGCCACCGCATTGTCAATGGACATTTCCAACGCAACTCCCGATGATTTGCGATGGATTGGAGAAGCCTTGACCGAGGCGATGAATGAAACTGACCAAAACGGTCGCGTGGTTATTCATGGGTGGGTTCGCAATATTATGCGAACCACCAAAAACCGCGCAAGTGCCGACAAGGCAACGAGTCTATTGCGATTTCAGATTCAAAACGTTGCTCGAGTTGTGGAAATGCTCCGCAACACCAAGAGTCTTCCCGACAACGTTAAAGCAGCGAAGCTTCGTCAGGCAGAACAGCTTTTGGACAAAGTCTTCTTCCCCGGTTATGCACGTGCTTCCATTGAATGGATGGCAAATGTAGCAGGAGAAGAAAAAAATATTGTCTCCGAGCTGATTGCCAAATATCCGGAACTGATCGATGTTCTTCAAATGGAACAAGGTCGGGCCAATAAAATCATCGAAACAATTCGCCAACCTGGAGATGAAGCCATCAAAAACTTCAACTTCCACGTCGGTCCTATGCGCCCGGGGAAAACCGAGCGCGACAGAGCCAACAAGGCAAAAAAAACGATGGTTAAGATTAAGTAAGTAGGGCAGATACACGGCCAAGTGTGTATCACATATGGGTAATGCAGAAATGCACTACCCATTTTTTTTTATAAAAAAATCTGATAACATACATAATAAGGTTTTTTAATATGGCAATGAATTTAGACAAATTAAATAAAGAACAAAAAGAAGCAGTCTTACATGAAAAAGGACCACTATTAATTGTGGCTGGTGCAGGAACTGGTAAAACAACTGTTATTACTCAAAGAATTGTAAACTTGATTGAAAAAGGATTGGTAAAACCAGAAGAAATTTTAGCTGTCACTTTTACAGAAAAAGCTTCTTCTGAAATGGAAGAAAGAGTAGATAAACTTTTACAATTTGGTTATGTAGATTTATGGATTTCAACTTTTCATGCTTTTTGTGAAAAAGTTTTACGAGAAAATGCTTTAGATATTGGGCTATCACCAGATTTTAAACTTTTAGATTCAACAACAGCATGGCTTTTAGCAAGACAAAATTTAGATAAATTTGAATTAAATTATTATAAATCTTTAGGAAATCCAACAAAATTTATTCAGGCTTTAATTTCACATTTTTCACATTGCAAAGATCAAGAAATTTATCCAGAAAATTATTTAGAATATGCCGATAAATTAAAAACTAGAGATGACGCTCCAGATTCAGAAGAAGTTGAAAGAATAAAAGAAGTGGCAAATGCCTACCATATTTATCAACAAATTTTATTAGAAAGTAGTAGCTTAGATTTTGGTGACCTAATAAACTATTGTTTAAAACTTTTTAAAAAACGCCCATTAATTTTAAAAAAACACAGAGAAAAATTTAAATATATTTTAGTTGATGAATTCCAAGACACAAACTGGTCACAATACGAATTAATTAAACTTTTAGCAGAACCAAACAACAATTTAACGGTTTGTGCTGATGACGACCAAGCAATTTACAGATGGCGTGGAGCCTCTTTTTCAAACATTATGTTGTTTAAAAAAGATTTTAAAAACGCAAAACAAATTGCTTTAATAAAAAATTATAGGTCTTGTCAAAATATTTTAGACAAATCTTATGCATTTATAAAACAAAACGATCCAGACAGATTAGAATTTCAAGCAAAAATAGATAAAAAATTAGTTGCCGAAATAAAAGGAGAGGGAATAATTAAACACATTCATGCAAAAAATATTGATACGGAAGTCGGCGAAGTTGTTAAAAAAATTCTTGAAATTCTAAAAAAAGATAAAGAAGCAAGTTATAACGACTTTGCAATTTTAGTAAGAGCAAACGATTCAGCAATTCCATTTATTAAAGCGCTAGAAAGGGCAAATTTACCTTATCAATTTTTAGCCTCAAGGGGACTTTATTCAAAACCAATAATTTTAGATATAATTTCGTATTTTAAACTTTTAGATAATTATCACGAGGGAACTTCTGTATACAGAATTTTAAATTTACCATTTTTAGAAATTCCAGAGCAAGATATTTCAACAATTACTTTATACAGCCACAAAAAAACAAAATCTGTTTTTGAAGCTTTAGAAGAATTGCCATTAATGCCGTCTATTTCGGCAATCACAAGAGAAAAAGTAGCATTTATTTTAGCTTTAATACAAAAACATAGCTTAATGGCTCGTGAAAAAGGAGTTTGCGAACTTTTAGTTACATTTTTAAATGATTCTGGATATTTAAAATATCTTGTTAAAAATAATCAGGAAGACAAAATTGATTTAATAACTCAATTTTATGAAAAGCTTAAAGCTTTTGAAGAATCTACCTTAGAGCCATATTTAAAAAACTTTATGCAAGAGTTAAATATGGAATTAGAATCTGGCGAAGAAGGAAAATTAAAATTTGACCCAGAGCAAGGCCCAGATATGATTAAAGTTATGACAATTCACGGCTCTAAAGGTTTAGAGTTTAAATATGTATTTATTGTTAGTATGGTTGATAAAAGATTTCCGTCAATTGAAAGAAAAGATCCAATTGAATTGCCAGAAGACTTAATTAAAGATATAAAACCAGAAGGCGATGTTCATTTGCAAGAAGAAAGACGACTTTGTTATGTTGCAATGACAAGGGCTAAAAAAGAATTATATTTTACTTCAGCAGAAGATTATGGCGGACAAAGAGCCAAAAAACTTTCTAGGTTTTTAACAGAAATGGGATATGTTGCCGACGAAGAAAACAAAAAAACAAAAGCAGAGAATCCTTTACTTGCTGAAAAAATAAAACTTACAGATAGACTAAAGACCAAAACTCAACCGCAATATTTACCACCACATTTTTCATATTCTCAGTTGGCTGCTTTTTCAAAATGTCCTTTACAATATAAATTTAATTTTATTTTAAAAGTACCGATAAAAGGTAAATCTGTTTTTTCGTTTGGAAAAACAATGCACGGCACACTTTACGACTTTTTAAAATTAGCAAACCAAAACAATTCAATTCAGCAAGAATATTTGTTTAATAAAAATTCTACGAAAAAAAATACTGTGACGTTCAAACAGCTAGAAGAGCTTTATGAAAAAAATTGGATTGATGAATGGTATGAATCAAAAAAGAATAAAGACGAGTATTATAAAAAAGGTAAAGAAATTATTAAAGATTTTTATAAAAAATTCTGCGATAATCCGCCAAACATTTTAAAAGTTAATGGAAATTTAGCTTTAGAAATGCCTTTTAATTTAAAAATTGGAGACCACACAATTTATGGAGTAATAGACAGAATAGACGACTCAAAAGAAGGGCTAACAATTATTGATTATAAAACTGGACAATCAAAAGATAAGCTAGATGCCGATGCAAAAGAGCAACTTTTAATTTATCAAATAGCAGCCCAAGAGGTTTTGCATTTAAAACCACAAAAACTTGCTTATTTTTATTTAGACGATGGAAAAGTTGCTTCATTTTTGGGATCTGAATTAGACATAGAAAATCAAAAAACAAAAATTCTTAACGAAATAGAAAAAATTAAAAATTCAGAATTTGACCCAACCCCAGGCTGGCAATGCCAGTACTGCGACTTCAAAGACATCTGCGATAGTGCCCAAAAGTAAAAATTATGAATATTGAGAAATTATCAAAAGTTTTAGAGGCTTTGCCAAAATACAGAGTCAAGCAAGCTAAAGAAGCTGTTTATAGGAATTTAATTTCAAACTGGAATAAGGCAACATTTTTGCCGTTAAGCTTGCGTGAAGAATTAAATGAAAAATGCCCACTAGAAATTAAGGCAGAAGCTTTAGTTTCAAAGAAAAAAGATTCTGTTAAAGCTAGAATAACTTTGGAAGACGGATTATTAATTGAAACTGTTTTAATGCGACACAAAGATGGCAGAAATACTGTTTGCGTTTCTACGCAAGTGGGATGCGCCTTGGGATGTAATTTTTGCGCAACAGGAAAAATGGGATTTAAAAGAAATTTACAACCAATGGAAATTGTAGAACAAGTTATATTTTTTGCGAGATATTTAAAAAAAGGTGGTAAAAAGGTGACCAACGTAACATTTATGGGAATGGGCGAACCGTTTTTAAATTACGACAATGTTTTAAAAGCTTGTAGAATTATAAATGCAAAAGATAAATTAGGAATTGGAGCTCGTAATATTTCAATTTCAACAGCGGGAATTATTGAGGGAATAGAAAAGTTTACAAAAGAGGGAACTCAAATAAACTTAGCAATTTCTTTACACGCTCCAGCCAACGAATTAAGGTCAAAGTTAATGCCAATTAATAAAAGATATCATTTAGAAAGAGTTTTAAATGCAGTTGATAATTATATTAAAAAAACAAAAAGACAAGTAATGTTTGAATATCTTTTAATCAAAGATGTAAATGATACAGAATCTTGCGCCAGAGAATTAGCAAGAATAATGAAAAAATCGCTTTATTATGTTAATTTAATTTTATACAATGAAATAGGCGGAAATAACTTTAAACCATCAACTGCAGAAAGAGTTAAAAAATTTAAAGATATTTTGAAAAAAAATAAAATTGTATTTTCTCAAAGGTTTAGGTTTGGCGAAGATATTAAAGCCGCCTGTGGTCAATTCGCTGGCGAAAAAAATAACTAATAAAATATGGTAAAACAAAGACACAAAATAACTCCAGCTTCATATATAGTCTTAATAAAAAACAACAAAATTTTATTACAGAGACGATTTAATACTGGATACGAAGATGGTAAGTATAGTTTGCCTGCTGGTCATGTTGAATCTAGAGAAAACTTTACGCAATGCATTATTAGAGAAGCAGAAGAGGAAATTGGGGTAATATTGAAAGCAGAAAACATAAAAACAACACACATCATGCAAAGGGATTGCGGTGAAGGAGAAAATAATGAAAGAATTGATACATTTTTTACAACAACAGAATGGGGAGGAAATATTGAAAATAAAGAGCCTCATAAGTGCGACGACTTATCTTGGTTTGATTTGGATAATCTTCCAGAGAATATGATTCCATATGTTAAACACGCAATTGAATGCATAAAAAATAAAACATTTTACAGCGAATACGGCTGGAACTAAATAATTAAACTTTATTGTGCGACATATATAAAAATAGAAAATAAAAATATGGCAGAAATAAAAATTGAAGACTTAGCAAAAATAGAAATTCGTATTGGAAAAATTTTAACAGCAGAAAAAGTTGAGGGTGCTGATAAACTTTTAAAATTAGAAGTTGATTTTGGTTTTGAGTCAATGGAAATAAAAACAATGGAGCAGTCTACAGAGGTAGAAGGAGAGTCTCCCAAAATAGAAATGGTGCCAATAAAACGCCAGATTCTCGCTGGAATAGCCCAATTTTATACCCCAGAAGCGTTGATTGGAAAGGAATGCCCTTTTGTATATAATTTAGCTTCGCGCACCCTACGAGGATTTGAAAGCCAAGGTATGATTTTATGCCCAAGCGACAATGGTAGCCCAGTTTTACTTCACCCAGACAAAGAAATTAAACCAGGCAGTTTAGTAAAATAAATAGAAAATTATTATGTTATATGGAGATAATTCCTTACACAGATAAATATAAAGAGAGAGTGATTGAATTAATTTTTGGTATACTTGAAAATGAATTTGGTAGACACAGTAAAAATGGTAGACCAGATTTGTATAATATTAACAAGGAATACCAAAGAAACAACGGGAATTTTTGGCTTGCGTTTGATAATGAAAATGTAATTGGAACAATTGCTTTACGTGATTGTGGAAATAGCCAGGGATTTTTAGAAAGAATGTATGTTAAAAAAGAATTGCGACGTACAGGATTGGGCACTAAATTATTATCTGTTTTAATAAATTTTGCAAAAGATAAAAATTACAAAGAAATATTTTTATCAACTTGGGAAGAAACAGTTTCTGCAAATAACTTTTATGTCAAAAATAATTTTGAAAAAGTAAAAGCTCTACCAGAAAATATAGCAAACCGCTCATCCAGCGACAAAATATTCTATAAACTAGAATTAAAATAATATGGAAACGGAACAAAATAAAATTTATAGTATTTCGGAGTTTGTGGCAACACTTAATTTAGGGTTGAAAGCCACAAAAGCGAAAATTGTTGGAGAAGTGGGGGAGGCAAAACTTGGGCCAACTGGGCATATGTATTTTACGCTAAAAGATGAAAAAGACGGCGCAATGTTAAGCTGTATAATTTGGAAGTTTAAGTATAACTTGTATGGAATAAAGTTAACTCCTGGAATGAAAATTGTAGCTTTGGGAAATCCTGAAATTTATGCTCCATCTGGAAGACTGTCGTTTATTGCTGACACACTTGAATTAGCTGGTGAGGGAGACTTAAAAAAACAATACGACGAATTAAAAGCTAAATTAGAGAAAGAAGGTATTTTTGATTTAACAAATAAAAGGCCAATTCCACAATATCCACATAGAATTGGCGTTATTACTTCAAAGGGCGGGGCTGTTATTCACGACTTTATAAACAATATTGGAAAATTTGGATATGATATTAAAATGATTGATTCAAGGGTTGAGGGGCAAGAAGCTGTAGCAGATTTATTGTCTGCTATTAAAACTTTTAGAAAAAAGGATATTGATGTTTTGGTAATAATTAGGGGTGGAGGTTCTATGGAATCTTTAATGTGCTTTAATAATGAATTATTAGTAAGAGAAGTTGCTGGGTTTCCTGTGCCGGTATTAGCTGGAATTGGCCATGACAAAGATGTTTCTTTAGTTGCAATGGCTTCAGATATTATGGTTTCAACTCCAACCGCAGCTGCAAATTTGTTAAACGAATCGTGGAATCAAGCCTTATTACTTGTAGAAAGGTTTGAAAGAAAAATTTTAGCAAGCTATGGTTTAATTTTTGAAAAATTTACTGCAATAGAAAACAAATTTAAAATTTCTTTGCAAAATTTTAAAAATAATATTTCTAATGCAAAAATAAAGTTAGATAAATACGGTGAAAAATATATTTTGAGTTTTAGTTTATTGTGCGACAGATTTAAACAAACACTGCAAGGCGTAGAAAAAATCATTGAATTGAATAACCCAGAAAGAAATTTAAAACTTGGATATAGTATTGCAACATTTAATGGTAAAATAATAAGAAAAGCGGGCTCGGTTAAGATTGGTGACGATATAAAAATAAAATTAGTTGATGGAATAATTAATTCAGAGGTGAGGGGAGTGGATACAATAAAAACTTCTGAACTAGAAAAAGACCTGCCTGCGCAGGCAGGAAATTTAAAAAATAATAAAAAAGAACAAGATAAACTATTTTAATAATATGGCAACAAAAGAAAACAAAAACAATTTAAATACTAATTTAAAGAAACTGGAAGAAATTTCTGCTTGGTTTGATAACAGCAAAGAAGTTGATGTTGAAGAAGGGCTAGAAAAGGTAAAAGAGGCGGTTATTTTAATTAAAGAAAGCAAAGAAAGACTAAAACAGATTGAAAATGAATTTGAAGAAATAAAAAAAGAAGTAGACTCAGATTCAGAAAATTAGAGTGAACCTTTTATTAATTTTTGTGCGTATTACCATTATGTTATCATTAACTTAATGGCTGACATAGAAATAGAAAAAACCGACCAAGAAGTTATTTCTCAATATTTGAATGGCGATGAAAAATCGTTAGAATTTTTAGTTAAAAAATATTTAAAGCCAATTTATGGTTTTGTTTATAAAAACGTGGGTGATACGGCATCTGCTGAAGATATTACTCAAGAGGTTTTTATTAGAATTTGGAAAAACTTAAAAAAGTTTGACCAGAAAAAAGAATTTAAACCATGGATTTTCCAAATTGCAAAAAATGCCTCTATTGATTATTTAAGAAAGAAAAAAACTATTCCATTTTCAAGATTTGAAAACGAAAAAGGGCAAAATGTTTTAATTGAAAATTTATCTGATAGCTCTCCCAATTTATTAAAAATTTTAAACGATAAAAAAAGTTTAACGGCAATAATGGAAACATTGCCTAAGAAAGATAGAAATCTTTTAAATTTGCGTCACAGAGACGGATTAAGCTTTAAAGAAATTGCTGACATTACAAATGAATCTGTAAATACAATTAAAAGTAGATATAGGAGAATAATTATAAACCTAAAAAATAATCCTAATATACGGGAATAAGTGCAACCAAATTGCCCTATTTGTCGTATTATCAAGTAGAAAAGGATATAAATACTATGAAGTCAGAGCCATCACCAGAGTTATTTATAAAAATAATGAAACGCATTCGCAGAGAAGAGCGTTTTTTAGCTTTTAAAAAAATTGGCGCGCTTTCAACAATATTAGCACTATCTCTAGTTGCCTTTATCCCAGCTATTAAAATGTTGGTTCAAGAGTTAGAAAGTTCTGGATTTATACAATTTGCCTCATTACTGTTTTCTGATTTTGAAATAGTTAAGTCTTATTGGCAAAGTTTTAGTTTAACCTTATTAGAAACTCTTCCGGCCTTAAGCTTAATATTGTGTCTGACAATTTTATTAACATTTTTACAATCTATAAAAGCATTATCAAAAAATATTAAAGCAGTTTCTAATATTAATCATTTAGTAATTAACTAAAATACTATGGATATAAACAAATTTTTACAATCAAAAACTTTTAAAATTGTCACTTGGTGTGTTGCTATTTTTATATTATTGTTTTTTGTTTTCAGCCTAGGAGTTTATGTAGGAACGCAAAAAGCTAGTTTTTCTTTTAGATGGGCAGATCAATATCATAAAAATTTTGCAGGTCCTGCAGGAGGATTTTTTCAAAAAATAGAAGGAAGAGAATTTATGGAAGCCAATGGAGTATTTGGAAAAATTATTCAAATAAATGAAGACTCAATAATTGTTGAAGGTAAAAATAATACTGAAATAATTATTTCAGTAAATGACAAAACAACTATTAAATCTCAAAACAATAATATCAATATGTCTGATTTAAAAGTTGATGATAGTGTTGTAATAATTGGTGAACCAAATGAAAACGGTCAAGTTGAAGCAAAATTAATAAGAGTAATGCTACCAATGTCGGTAAATAATAAAAGATCGCCAAGTCAAATATAAAAAATATGAAAATAAAAAAAATTACGTTAAATATTTTACAAAAAGTAAAAATTTTATTACTAAAATTTTGGCAAATTATTTTAAGACATAAAATAAAAAGTGTAATTATTTTTATTATTTTTATAATTGCAGGATATTTCGGATATAATTATTTTAATAAAGAAAGTAGTGAAACAAAATATATTTTAACATCAGTGACAAAAGGAACTATCACAACAACTGTTTCTGGCACTGGACAAGTCCAAGCAGAGACAGAAAAAAATGTTTCAGCAGATGCGTCTGGAAAAGTAATTTATCTAAATCCAAATATCAAAGTGGGCAATACAATTTCCAAGGGCACACAAATTGCAACAATAGATAATTCAGATGCTTTAAATGATATTGAAGATGCAGAAGAAAATTTGGAAACAGCAAAAATAGATTTGGACGATTTAATCGGAGCCAATGAATCAAATCCAAAAGTGACACAAGACGCAAAAGAAGATTTAGAAAAAGCATATGAAGATGGATATAATACGGTCTCCTCTGTATTTCTTGATTTACCATCTGTAATGAAAAATTTAGAAGATATTCTCTATGGAAATGCATTTGATAGATATCAACAAAATATAGATTACTACACTTATAACTTGGAACACCAAGGTGAAGATAGTAATATTTTAAATTTCAGAAAAAGCACAATTGACTCTTATAACAAAGCACGAGATGCTTATGAGAAAAATTTTGATGATTACAAAAAAAGTAGCATATATTCCACAGACCAAGAAATAGATTCTTTAATTTCCCAAACTTACGAAACATCAAAACTCATTTCCCAATCTGTTAAAGACGCCATAAACTTTATACAATTTTACGAAGATGTCTTAACAAGAAAGAATATTCCAATAAACAACACTATAGATACTCATATTTCAAATTTAAGTTCTTATTTATCTACAACGAATAGTGACGTTTCTAGTTTGTTTAATACAAAATCAAATATAAAAAACGGCATTGAAGCAATTGATGACTGCGCGAATCAAATAAGAACTGCGCAATTAAATGTAAAATCAAAAGAAAATGCCTTGCAAAATGCAAAAGATAAATTAAATGATTATTATATTTATGCAAACTTAACTGGTGTAATTTCTGCGGTGAATATTGAATCTGGAGAAAATGTTTCTTCTGGCTCAAATGTTGTGACAATCATTACAACTTCAAAAATTGCTGCTATTACTTTGTCTGAAGCAGATATTGTGGGAATTAAAACTGGAAACAAAGCAAAAGTTACTTTTGATGCAATTGAAGGATTAGAAATTGAAGGGCAAGTTTCACAAGTTGATTCTGCTGGATCTGCAAGCTCTGGAGTTGTAAGTTATGGATTGGAAATTGCTTTTGATACAGACAACGAAGACGTAAAACCGGAAATGTCTGTAAGTGCAACAATTATTAAAAATTCAAAAGAAAATGTTTTGATATTGCCAAGTGCTGCTGTAAAAGAAGGAAATAATGGTTATTATGTTCAAACTCTTGATGAAAAATATGATTTAACAAATAGATCTATTTCTATAAAGGGCATAGTTTCAGATACCTTACCAACGATACAAAATATTGAAATTGGGTTGGCAGATGACATAAATACAGAAATTATAAACGGACTGAAAGAAGGCGATCAGGTTATTTTAAGAATTAGTTCTGGCATAACTACTACATCCAACACTTCAAACAATCAATCTGGAAATATTATTAATGTTGGAGGCGGGGGTACTGGTACTAGGATGCAAACTGGCGGTCCTCCTGGAATGTAAAAATTTAAATTTTATGATTGAAATCAACGATATTTCAAAAGTTTATAACACTGATGGCACGCCTTATCAAGCATTACACGGAGTAAGTTTTAAAATAAATGATGGGGAATTTGTGGCGATTATGGGTCCTTCTGGTTCTGGAAAATCAACATTAATGCACATTTTGGGAGCATTGGACACGCCAACTGGAGGAACATATTTTTTGGATGAGAAAGATGTTTCAACTTTAACGGAAAACGAACTGGCAAATATTAGAAAAAATAAAATTGGATTTGTTTTTCAGTCTTTTAACCTTTTGCCAAGAACCACTGTTTTGAGAAATGCTACCTTGCCATTGGTCTACACGGGAATCGAAAAAAAAGAACGAGAGATAAGAGCAAAAGAAGCTTTGCTTGCCGCGGGATTAGAAGAGGAATATTTTGACCATCTTTCAAATCAACTTTCTGGCGGACAAATTCAGCGCGTGGCAATTGCTAGGGCTCTTGTAAATAATCCTTCCCTAATTTTGGCAGATGAACCAACGGGGAATTTAGATTCAAAAACAGGTGAAATAGTTTTGGATACTTTTAAAAAATTAAACGAGGAAAAAGGAAATACTATAATTTTAATTACTCATGAACCAATTGTGGCAGAACACGCAGACAGAATCATTTTTATAAGAGACGGCAAAATTATTAGTGACTCAAAAGAGCATAAAAAAAACAAAAAATGAAAATAGGAGATATATTAGAAGAAACTTTTTCTGCTCTATTGTCTAACAAAGTAAGAACAAGTCTTACTATGCTTGGTATTGTAATTGGAATTGCTTCTGTTATTGTTATGGTTTCTGTGGGACAAGGAGCTTCAAGCTCTATTACAGAAAGAATTGAGTCAACTGGATCAAATCTTTTGATGATAACTCCAGGAGCAACAAAAAACATTGGGTACGGAGCACGTTCGGCGGGGGGGACCGCCAAAACATTAACCATAAAGGACTCAGAAGAAATTTTATCATCAATAAATTCTGTAAAAAATATAACAAACCAAGTATCTGGCAGATATCAAGTTGTTTACAAAGGAAGTAATACAAATACTTCCGTGTTGGGTACAGATAAAAATTATTCTTCTGTTAGAAATGTAGAGATCTTACAAGGAAATTTTATTGAAAATTCTTATGTTGATAACTCTTCAAAAGTTGCTGTTTTGGGACCCGCGGTAGTTAAAAATTTATTTGCCGTAGACGAAGAAGAATTTGAAAACATTGATTTATCAAATGTAATTGGAAGATCCATAAAAATAAATAAAATAGAATTTAAAATAATTGGTGTGACAAAAAGCAAGGGTAGTAGCGGATTTTCAAATCAAGATGATATAATTTATATTCCATATACAACTGCCCAAAAATATTTATCTGGGGATAAATATCTAACAGAAATAGATGTACAAATTTCTAAATCAGACTTGATGACAGATGCGCAAACCGAAATTACAAACTTACTTTTAATTCTTCACAATATTTCAGACGCAACATCTGCAGATTTTTCTATAAACAATCAATCTGATTTGCTTGAAACAATTACCAGCACAACTCAAACTCTTACAATTTTACTTGGAGCAATCGCAGGAATTTCTCTTTTGGTGGGAGGAATTGGAATTATGAATATGATGCTTACCACTGTTACAGAAAGAACAAAAGAAATTGGTTTGCGGAAAGCAATTGGGGCAACTGGAGACGATGTAAGTTTCCAATTTTTGACAGAAGCAGTTGTGCTTACTTTTAGCGGTGGAATAATTGGCGTTATTTTGGGCTGGGGAATTTCATTTGGTATAAATTATTTTGGGCTTACAACAACTACTGTTTCTATTGGATCTATAATTTTGGCTGTTGGAGTTTCTGCTGGTATTGGAATTATTTTTGGATATTATCCCGCCAAACGTGCCGCAAAAATGAATCCGATAGAAGCATTGCGATATGAATAAATAATATTTACAGATTTTAAATTATAATATATAATAAAAATGTTTAATAAAAATTATATGAAAAATTTAAAAACAATAATAATTTCGTTGATAATATTATTAATTATAATAGCTGCAATATATTTATTCAGCCAACAAAATAAAATGTCATTAACAGCAAGTTTAAGCCAATCTGGGCAATCAGAAAAAAATCAATCAACTCCAAAAATATACGAAATACAAGGAATGACTGTTGAAATATTACAAGAAGGAGCAGGGGAATCTTCAAAAACTGGGGACACCGTTTCTGTTCATTATGTTGGAATATTAGAAGATGGAACAAAATTTGATTCGTCAATAGACAGAGATGAAAGATTTTCTTTTGTATTAGGAGAAAACAGAGTAATTCAAGGTTGGGAATTAGGAGTTTTAGGAATGAAAGTTGGAGAAAAAAGAAAATTAACTATTCCTTCAAGTTTGGCCTACGGAGATAGAGCAGTTGGAGATGTAATACCTGCAAATGCAACATTAATTTTTGAAGTTGAATTGTTTAAAGTTAATTAGTAAACTAAAAAACAATAATAAAATAAAAAATAGAGCCCTGTGCTCTTTTTTTATTACACTCTTGACTAATTAGAAAAAACCTGATATTATAAAAGCGTAATTTAGTTCTACTGGGGCCGTAGCTCAATGGGAGAGCAACTGTGGATTTTCTTTCGGGCTTGTATACACCTCTCATATTTAGCAAATTTGAAATGCCAAAAGATGCTTTATATGAGGCCCAAAAAGAAAATAGTAGGTTATAGGTTCGAATCCTATCGGCTCCTTTCGTTCAAAATAGGTTCTTTAACAAGGTATTTTAGGAGACATACAATGTCAACTTCACCAATTTTTATGAACAACATTCAACTGTTGGACGCAATCACTTCACAAGAAAACAACATTGATTTATTAAGAGAACTTCACAAAAGATTGTTAATAAAAGGATTATCAACAAAAGAAGCAAAAAGACTTTCTGTGGCGTTCATAAGAACAGCCCAAGATGTAAATTCCGCCGACTCTGACTTAATTAATGAAAACAGTTTGTGTCGGTTTTATGGAAAAAAACATTGTATTATCAGGGAAGGAATCCTAGATATTTTGGAAAAAAGTTTGGCTGGTGTATAAGCCAAACAGTATATTAAAGACCTGAATCTTTTCAGGTCTTTTATTTTATAATTTATCACTCTTGACACGAGACTGCTAATCTTATAAGATGTAATATAATATGATTTATGATTTCAGAAAGACAAGAAAAACTTTTAAATTTTTTAGTAAAAGAATATTTAACTCAGTCAAAACCTGTAAGTTCTTTGGCGTTAAAAGAAATCGTAAATTTGGATATTTGTGGCGCAACTATTAGAAACGATTTACAAGCTTTAACAGAACAGGGCTTTATTACACAACCACATATATCAGCAGGAAGAGTACCTACTCAAAAAGCATATAAATATATTGCAGACAAAATAGAAGAAGATTTTATTGTGCGACAGATTAAAGAAGCGAGAAGAGAAATGCAAAGAGAAATGCAGATGATGGAAGAAATTATGCAAACATTAGAACAAGATAATATTTTTGATATTCTTAATATTTTAGATAAATGGAACAAAAAAATATAAAAAAAGAAAATAAAAACGAATTAGAAGAATTAAGAAATAAATCAGAAGAATATTTGGCTGGATGGAAGAGGGAGCGAGCAGATTTCATAAATTACAAAAAGGAAGAAGCAGAAAGAGTTTCAAATTTAATAAAATTTGCAAATGAAGATTTGATTTTTAAAATATTACCTGTTTTGGATAATTTGCTTTTAGCGCAAACGCACATAAATGACGACGGACTTATGCAAGTAATAAAACAATTTGAAGATTTTTTAAAGCAAGAAGGAATTGAACAAATCAAAGTTTTGGATAAAAAATTTGACCCAAATTTAATGGAAGCAATTGAGGGGGAAGGAGAAAATGTTTCTGAAGAAATTTTACGCGGATACACAATGCACGACAAATTAATCCGCCCCGCAAAAGTAAAAATTATTAAATAAAAAATTTTATGGAAAAAGAACAACAACAAATTCAATTAAACGCAGATCCAAATGTTTATCTAATTACTTTGATGAATATGGGATTTAACGAAGAATTTTTTAACTTTTTGGTCGTATCAGGAAATCAGGGAAGACAATTTTCTGCCACTCCAAAACACGCAAAAAGAATTTATCTTTTATTAAAACAACAAATTGAAAATTACGAAAAACAGTTTGGCGAAATAAAAACAAAACTCCCAGACCGCCCACAATCAACCCAGCAAGAAACCAAAGTAGGCTTTTAAAAATATGGATGGTGCCAAAGAAAAATTTATTAAAAATTAACTAATTAAAAAAATTATGTCAAAAATATTAGGAATTGATTTAGGAACAACTAACTCAGCAATGGCAATCGTTGAAAGCGGTGAGCCAAAAATTATTGAAAACAAAGAAGGAGCCAGAACAACTCCATCTATTGTTGCAATTTCAAAAAACGGAGAAAGAACTGTTGGAGTTTTGGCAAAAAGACAAGCTGTCACAAATCCCACAAACACAATTTTTTCTGTTAAAAGATTAATTGGAAGAAAGTTTTCTGATGCAGAAGTGCAAAGAGATAAAAAGAATTTGCCTTATGAAATTAAAGAGTCAAGTGACGGTGGAGTAGATGTAAAAATGGGCGATAAATGGCTAAACCCAGCAGAAATTTCTGCAATGATTTTGCAAAAATTAAAAGCAGATGCAGAAGCAAAAATTGGTGAAACAATTTCAGAAGCAATTATTACAGTGCCAGCATATTTTGATGACGCACAAAGAAAAGCAACAAAAGTTGCAGGAGAAATTGCAGGATTTAAAGTGGACAGAGTTATCAACGAACCAACTGCTGCAGCTTTAGCATACGGACTTACAAAGAAAAAAGATCAACAAATTTGTGTGTATGACTTTGGTGGAGGGACTTTTGATATTTCTATTTTGGATGTGGGAGCTGACACAGTGGAAGTAAAAGCAACCGGTGGAGACACACATTTAGGTGGAGATGACTTTGACCAAAAAATTATGGATTGGGTAGTTGCAGAGTTTAAAAAAGAAAATGGAGTAGATTTATCAAAAGATCAATTGGCTTTGCAAAGAATAAAAGAATCAGCAGAAAAAGCAAAAATTGAGTTGTCTAGTGCAATGGAAACAGAAATTAATTTGCCATTTATTACTTCTGATGAAAATGGTCCAAAACATTTATTGATAAAACTTACTAGAGCACAGTTTGAAAATATGGTACAGGACGACATAAATAAATCCATTGAACTTGTGAAAAAAACTTTAAAAGAAGCAAAACTAGAAGCAAAAGATATTGAAGAAATTGTTTTAGTTGGCGGACAAACAAGAATGCCAAAAATTCAAGAAGAAGTTAAAAAACTTTTTGGAAAAGATCCAAACAAAGAAGTAAATCCAGATGAAGTGGTGGCAGTGGGAGCAGCGGTACAAGGAGGAATTATGCAGGGAGACGTAAGAGATGTTTTGTTACTTGATGTAACTCCATTGTCTTTGGGCATTGAAACTTTTGGAGGAGTAAATACAATTTTAATTGCAAAAAATACAACAGTACCTACTGCAAAAAATCAAGTTTTTTCAACAGCAGCAGATAGTCAAACAAGCGTGGAAGTTCATGTTTTGCAAGGTGAAAGACCAATGGCGCAGGACAATAAAACATTAGGTAGGTTTATTTTGGATGGCATTCCACCAGCACCAAGGGGAATTCCACAAGTGGAAGTAAGTTTTGACATTGATGCAAATGGAATTTTGAATGTTTCTGCAAAAGATAAAGCAACAGGCAAAACTCAGTCAATTAAAATTGAAGGTTCTTCTGGAATTTCAAAAGAAGAAGTTGAAAGAATGAAAAAAGAAGCAGAAATTCACGCAGATGAAGACAAAAAGAAACAATCTATGATCGAAACAAAAAATATGGCTGACACTTTAATTTATTCTTGTGAAAAAACATTAAAAGACAACGAAGGAAAAATAAAACCAGGAGATAAAAAAGAAGTAGAGGATAAAATAAACGCCTTGAAAGAATCTCAAAAAGGTGATAATATAGACGATATAAAAGCAAAAACACAAGAATTGTCTGCAACTATACAAAAAATTGGAGCAGAATTGTACAAAGATAATCAGCCAAATTCAGAGCAACAAAAACCAGAAGATAAAAAAGAAAATGAACCAAAAGCAGACGAAGGAAAGTATACTGAAGAAAAATCTTAAATCGTAAAATATGGATTATTATGAAGTTCTTGGAATCACAAAAAGTGCTTCTCAAGATGAAATTAAAAAAGCATTTCATAAACTAGCCCACAAGTACCATCCAGACAAAGGTGGTGATGAAAAAAAGTTTAAAGAAATAAATGAAGCTTATCAAATTTTGTCTGATAAAAATAAAAGGGCTCAGTATGATCAATTTGGTAGAGTTTTTGAAGGAGGCCAACCAGGAGGAACAGATGGCTTCAACGGATTTAATTGGGCTTGGGGAAATAAAGCACAACAAGATGTTGAATTTGATTTTAACGATTTAGGAGATATTTTTGAAGAATTTTTTGGTGGTGGACGCAGAGCAACAAAAAAAGATGCTAGAAGAGGAAAAGATATTCAGGTTGATATAGAAATACCACTTGAAAAAACTTTAATAGACTTTACAGAAACGGTAACTTTAGCAAAACAAAACACCTGTAATAGATGCCAAGGAACAGGAGCAGAGCCTTCAACAAAAATAAAAGAGTGTTTTTCTTGCAGAGGCTCGGGACAAGTTCAGCAAGTTAAAAAAACCATGTTTGGATCTTTTACTTCTGTTGGAGTTTGTCCAGAATGTAACGGAGAAGGATCAATTCCAGAAAAACCATGCAATGTTTGTAAAGGTGAAGGTAGAATTAAATCACAAGAAACAATTGAAATACGCATACCTGCAGGAGTTGATACAAATCAGATAATAAAAATTGAGGGAAAGGGTGAAGCAGGAAGAAAAGGCACAAAATCAGGAAATCTTTACGTAAGAATTTTTGTCAAAAAACATTCTGTTTTTGAAAGAAAAGAAGATGACTTGTTTACATCTTTACAGATAAATTTTTCGCAAGCAGTTTTAGGAGACGAAATCGAATTAAAAATAATTGACGGTACAAATATTTTATTACAAATTCCAGCCGGTACAGAATCAGGAAAAATTTTAAGAATTTCGGGAAAGGGAATTCCGCATTTTCAAGGACATGGAAGAGGCCATTTATATGTTGAATTAAAAATTATCACACCAAAAAAATTGTCCAAAACACAAAAAGAATTAATAACAAAATTAAAAAAAGAAGGAATATAGGCTTATATAAAGTCCCGCATTGCGGGACAAAATGCCTTCATAGCTCAATGGTAGAGCAGTAGCCTTTTAAGCTATTGGTTCCGCGTTCGAGTCGCGGTGAAGGCACATAAAATAAAAATCACCATTTATGGTGATTTTTTTGCGATTCTAGTTAATTGACAATATAGTAATAAAAATGATATTGTAATTTATTGTTTGTTTCAGACCTTTCACATTTTATGGAGACCGCCAAAATGGCAAGGCAAAGAATGCAAAAAAGAACAAGGAAATCACCAACTGCTCAGATTAGAGATCTGAAGATGCAGGTTTCTGCGTTAAAAATCCAACTTGATAACTTGATTGTCCAATTGGAAGAACAACAAAAATGTTATGAAAACGCTTTGTTCAATAAAGAAGGCGAAAAAAAGAGAATTCTTTCTCAACTTATAGACCTTGAGAGAGAATATGTTGCCCTTAGGGCCCATACCTCAAAACTAGTTATGAAAAACATTCGCATGAAGGGGCAAATTAAAGGTACGGAAAGGGCAGTTAATTCGCTCATCGGAGCTCTCAATAGAAAAATCAATCTGGTGCCAGTGTCGGTATCTGAATAAGTAAATAAAGCCGTGAAATTATTTATAATTTCACGGCTATTTTTTTATAAGTTTTAAAATGGTAAAATATATTATTAGTATTTAAATTATATAAATATGGAAATAGATAATACAAACAATAGACAAATTATTAGAAAACTAAAAAGTAAAGTTCTTTTTCTTAAATTTATAATTATTTTATTTCTCACAATTATAATTGCTGGTACGATTTTTTTATATTATTATACTAAACCTTATATAGAAAAATATAATGAATTTGTAAACACATTTGAAAGCCTTCAACCAGCAATTAATCAACTAGATAAGTTAAGTCAATCGTCTCAACTTAGTTTATTGGGAATATCAAGTAAAGATTTAAAAACTGCATCAGTCGCCTTAAATTCTTTATCTAATGAAGTTAAAAACATACAAAATACTACAAATTATCTAAAAAATAATTTTAAATGGATTATCGACATGCTTTATAAATAAAAATATTAAAAAACAACCGAATAGGTTGTTTTTTGTTTATATAAAAAGTGTTAAAATATAATCTAAAATAAAAATTGCATTACATGATAAATAAGGGTATAGCAACATTTGGGTTAGATTATGGTAAATGTCCAAAGTGGCTCTTTGACAGAATGGTTTTGTTATCTAAAAGAATGATTTATGCAATTATTGAAGAAGAGGGGCCAGACGAATTTATAAAAAGAATTTCAGATCCAACTTGGTTTCAATCATTAGGAACTGTTTTAGCTTTTGATTGGAATGCTTCAGGGCTAACAACAATTTTAACGGCAGCATTGAAAGAAGCCATACGGGGCAGTGAAAAAGATTTAGGAATTTTTATTTGTGGAGGAAAAGGAAAAACTTCACTTAAAACTCCCGATGAAATTTTAAATTGGTCTTACAGAATTGCCCTCCCAGAAAAATCTGCGCAATCTTTAGTTTATAATTCTAAAATGGCAGCTAAAGTTGACAGCTCGCTTTTACAAGATGGATTTCAAATTTATCATCATAGTTTTTTCTTTTCAAAAAATGGAGCATGGACAGTTGTGCAACAAGGAATGAATATTCAGAACCAGTCAGCCCGCAGATATCATTGGTATTCAAAAGATTTAAAAGATTTAATACAAGAACCACATTCAGGAATTACATCGGAATTAACAATAAAAAACGTTTTAGACATGACTGCACAAAAATCTAAAAAGAATAGGGGATTAAGCACTGAATTAGTTTCGCAAGGTTTTAATACTTTAATGAAAGACATAACATTGCTTAGAAAATATTACACTCCTGTTTCACAAATGGCAAAACTACAAACAAATAAAGAACAATTAACGTTATTAAATTTAGAAACTAAAGAGTTTACATGGCATCCTGTTGTTACGGAAAATTTTTCTAAAAGCAAATACTTAGAAAAAATCTTATGGCAGTTAACAGATAAAAAACCTGAAAATTATGAAAAATTATTAGCCACTCCCGGAGTAGGTCCAAAAACAATTAGAGCATTATCATTGGTAGCCGAAGTAATTTATGGAGCAGAACCATCTTACGAAGATCCTGCAAGATATTCTTTTGCGCATGGAGGAAAAGATGCAACCCCATATCCAGTTGATACAAAAACTTACGACCAAACAATAAAAAAATTAAAAAGTTTTATTAAATAATGCTTATTGCCTGCCTGCCGACAGACAGGTGCGACAATACATAAACAAACCTAATCTACTTGACATAGACATTTGAATATGATATAATAAATATATACTAAGATTTTCTTAGTATCCCAAGGCAAAGGGGTTTTTGCCAAAGTTCTTTTTTTCTGGTAATGCCAGAGGAGAAAAAAATGAAAAAGGAAAGATCAAGAGTAGAGAAATTCATCCGCAGCACAGCATGGCTTTTTGTGCTTTTCTGTGGAGCAAAAGTTGCCTACATTGTCCTCCTCAAAGATTAAAGGGGAGGAAATGATCTCACGCGTTTAAGCCATTACGCAGACCCCGCAATGGCTTTTTTATTTATAAATTATATTGAAATTCTCTAAAATATAAGTTAAGATATTAAATATTAGAGGGCCCATAGTAAATCGGTATTACGCTTCCATGGCATGGAAGAAGGCCGGGTTCAATTCCCGGTGGGTCCACAATTAAAACAAAAAAGAGGAATAAAACCCTCTTTTTTGTTTTTAACTATTGACACGATTTGTTGATAATAATAAAATAATATAAGTTCTTTGTATTAAACAAAAAGGAGAGGATATATGCAAAGTTTTCTTGGATTAATAATCCTTGTGGCGATTATATTGATGATTTTGGCAAATTGGCCAACAGAATCAATGTACTATTGTTCGGTGCCTTTTCGCGCCCGCGAACCTAGAAGTACCGTGGATGCATTACCGTCTGCGATTCAGCAGACAATGCGGAGGTGCATCAAGCCCTACTTTCGGCACAAGTGTTTATGAGCATTTGTGGAGACAATTACTCAAACGCTTGTGCCCTTCATCTGTTTGCGATTCAACTTTGCGAAGTCCAAATTATGTCTCTGTTGTGAACTTTTTTAACCATGCGTGGTCCGCAAGGTCCTGGCAAGTTGCCACTCATTGAAGCACCTTGTTCCAGAGGAACCCGGACAAAAACCAAGCCGTATTGGCTAATTTAAATCACTCACAACAAACACAAACATTTGGAAATCAGTGCCTCTTCTCGTAACTCTAGGGGGTAGCTGTCATCTGACACTACCCCAGTTTTTTTATAAAAAATTGTAAAAAAAGAGGGCTAGATAAATTATCTGCCCTATATATATTTTTTTTGTTCATTTTTAAATTTTATATATTCATTTCTTCTAATTTTTTTCCATTTTTTATATCTTTTTATAATTTCTTTTCTGTTTTCTCTACGTCGTAATCGTAAGATTTTTTTAATTTCTTGCAAAAGCACAAATGATATAGTAGAAAAAATACAAAAAATTATAATAGAAGTTATCAAAAAAATAAAAAGGTTTCCTGTCAAAGAAAAAAATGTAGTTCGCATGTCTATTCCTCCATAAAAATATAAATGAACTATTAAAATATTATTACATTTATATACTAATAATGTCAATGTTGCCTTGAATTCTTTTTTTTGATATAAAGATTAAATGAAAGAGAAAATTATACAATTTTTGAAAAATAAATTTGTTTATCCTACGACATTAGCTGTATGTTTTATTTTGGTTTTTGGGTTTGGAATTTGGATTGGAGCAGAAAAGGTTGCTTATTATGTACAAGAACCAGACACAATTAATTTTTCACTTTTTTGGGATGTTTATAACAAATTGCAACAAAATTTTATTAATCCAGAAAATATAAATGATGAAGAAATTATTTATGGAGCAATAAAAGGAATGACAAAGTCGCTAGGAGATCCTTACACTTCTTTTTTCGATCCTACAGAGGCTAAAAAATTTGAAGATGATCTTTTGGGTTCATTTGAAGGTATTGGCGTAGAAATTGGTATAAAAAAAGACTTATTAACGGTAATTGCCCCACTAAAGAATACTCCCGGTCAAAAAGCTGGATTAAAATCAGGAGATGTTATTATAGGAATTGATGGAAAAAGTACTGTTGATATGACAACAGACGATGCTGTTAACCTAATTAGAGGGAAAAAGGGGACTAATGTAGTTTTAACAATTTATAGAGACGATTGGACTGAAACACAAGATATAACAATTACCAGAGATACGATTGAAATTCCTGCAATGGATTGGAAAATTATAAATAATAATATCGCTTATATACAAATTTATCAGTTTGATGCGTCTCTTTTAAATAATTTTAAAATTGCATCCAATAAAATATTAGAAAGCAATGCTGAAAAAATAGTTTTAGATTTAAGAGATAATCCAGGAGGATATCTTGAAGTTGCGCAAAAAATTGCTGGATATTTTATAAAATCAGGAGAGATTGTAGTAATTGAAGATTTTGGCGCAACAAGAGGACAAGAAGTTTATAAAACTAATGGAGATTATAGTTTAGAAAAATATCCAATAGTTGTTTTAATAAATGAAGGATCTGCATCGGCTTCAGAAATATTGGCTGGCGCGTTAAGAGATAATAGAAACATACAATTAATCGGAGAAAAGTCTTTTGGAAAAGGATCTGTTCAAGAAATAATAACCTTAAGAGGAGGATCTTATCTTAAAATAACAATTGCAAAATGGTTAACTCCAAAAGGCGTATCTATTTCAGAAGTTGGACTAGAGCCAGATATTAAAATTGAAATTACAAATGAAGATATAAAAGCAGAAAAAGACACTCAATTAGAGAAAGCTCTTGAAATTATATCTAATTTAAAGTAAAATAATCAATTATAAGAAATAAAGAAATAAGTAAAAAAATCCTATGAAAGTAATTCTATTACAAAATATTGAAGATTTCGGCAAAAAATACGAAATTAAAGATGCAAAAGATGGCTATGCCAAAAATTTTTTATTGCCAAAAAAATTAGCAAAACCTGCTACTAAAGAGGCCTTGAAATGGTTAGAGGGTCAAAAAGAAGTTATTGCTAAAGAAGTTGAAGAAGATTTAAAAAAAGCTCAAGAGTTGGCATCAAAAATAGATGGAATAGAGTTAAATATTACAGTAAAGGTTGGAGATGAGGGTCAAATGTTTGAATCAATTAATAGTCAAAAAATATCTGAGGCGCTTAAAGCGATGGGGCATGAAGTCAAAAAAAATAATATTATATTAGAAAGTCCAATTAAAGAATTAGGAGAGTTTCCAGTTAAAATTAATTTAGATCATAATTTAGAAGTTGAAATTAAATTAATAATAACCGAAGAAAAAATTTAAAATGGTGCGATATATTTTTGTTGCAGGTGGAGTAATGTCCGGTATAGGAAAAGGTATAGCCACTGCTTCCATTGGAAGAATACTTAAAAGCAAAGGCTTTAAAGTAACGGCTATAAAAATTGATCCGTACATTAATGTTGACGCAGGAACGATGAATCCCGTTGAACATGGAGAAGTTTTTGTGACCGATGATGGTTGCGAGTGTGATCAAGACGTTGGAAATTACGAAAGGTTTTTAGACGAAAATATTTACGATGAAAATTATATGACTACTGGCAGAGTATATCAGTCAGTAATAAACAGAGAAAGAAATTTGGAATACAATGGAAAGTGCGTTGAAGTTGTTCCAGATATTCCAAACGAAGTTATTTCAAGAATTAAAAGAGCAGGAAAAAAAGCAAATGCAGATTTTGTACTAATTGAAATTGGTGGAACTGTTGGAGAATATCAAAATATGTTGTTTTTGGAGGCCGCTAGAATGCTAAAAATTTCACACCCAAAAGGTGTGGTTTTTATTATGGTGGGATATTTTCCAGTTCCTTCAATAATAGGAGAAATGAAAACAAAACCAACACAATATGCCGTTAGAACATTAAATTCTGCAGGAATCCAGCCAGATATTATTTTAGCAAGATCTATTTTACCGCTAGACGAACCAAGAAAGGCAAAAATTTCTCTTTTTTGTAATATAGAAAAGGAAGATATTATTTCTGCGCCAGACGTAAAATCAATTTACGAAGTACCAATTAATTACGAAAAAGAAAATATTGGAAATAGAATTCTTAAAAAATTTGGCATAAAATCAAAAGCCAGTGATTTAAAAAATTGGGAGAAACTAGTAACAACAATAAAAAATTCTTCAGAAACTATTAAAATTGGAATTGTTGGAAAATATTTTGGCAGTGGTAATTTTACATTAACAGATTCATACATCTCGGTATTAGAATCAATAAAACATGCTTGTTTTTATTTGAATAAAAAACCAGAAATTTCTTGGATATCAGCAGAAGATTTTGAAAAAAATTCTGAAACATTAAAAGAATTAGATAAATATGATGGAATTATTGTTCCCGGAGGATTTGGGAATAGGGGAGTGGAAGGAAAAATAAAAGCCATAGAATATTGTAGAATAAATAAAATTCCATTTTTAGGATTATGTTTAGGTCTTCAACTTTCTACAATAGAATTTGCAAGAAATGTTGTTGGATTAAAAAATGCAACTTCTAGAGAATTTGATAAAAAGGCAAAAAATCCCATAATAGATGTCATAAAAGAACAAAAATCTTTAATTAAAGAAAAACATTATGGTGGTACAATGAGATTAGGAGCATATGATTGCCAAGTTCAAGAAGGAACAATTAGCCACAAGGCATATAGGGACTGGGCAGAAAATACTAAAGGACCATATATAATTTCTGAAAGACACCGCCACAGATATGAAGTGAACAATGATTATCGCGATGCATTACAAAAAAATGGTCTTATTATTGCAGGAATAAACCCAAGTAAAAATTTAATTGAAATTATAGAGCTACCAAATCATCCTTTTTTTGTTGCAACACAATTTCATCCAGAATTTAAATCTAGGCCATTAAAACCACACCCTTTATTTAAAGAATTTATCAGGGCTTCAATCAAAAGTTAAAAAATATAAACAAAAAAACCGCCGCCCAAAGACGAACGGTTTTTAAAAATTACTTTTTGACTTTTGCTTTAGTCTCTATAGGATTAACTGAGACCACTTTGGCTGATCTTCTGGAGCCATCAAAAAGCATTTTGGTTTTAGTAGAAAAGCTGACAAGTCCATCTTTCATAGCATAAATAGTATCATCTGAACCCCTTTTTACATTTTTGCCTAAAAGATATTTTGTACCTCTTTGTCTGACAATTATCATTCCAATTTTAACTTTTTCACCAGCATAGGCTTTAATACCCAATCTTTGGGCGGCGGAGTCTCTTCCAAGCCTAGTAGAACCTCCTGCTTTAGTTTTTGACATTTGATTTATAGATTAATTTATATATAGATATGTTAACAAAAATATTAGAATTTGTCAAAGCTCATATTAATGATATAATACTATTTATAATAGTAGCTTTATTAATTTTGTTTTCTTTTGCCATGGGATATTTATTAGGCAAACATCAACTTAAAACACCGATTCACATAGAACAATCAACAAATTAAAAAATTTATAAAATAATGGAACACATACCACAACACATAGTTTTATTTCCTGATGGAAATAGACGTTGGGCAAAATCTAAGGAATTAACTTCTTTAGAAGGACATATGCAGGGATATAAAAATCTTTTAAACTTTTCCGAATGGTGTAAAAATAGGGGAGTAAAAGTGCTTACTGCGTTTGGTTTTTCAACTGAAAATTGGAACAGACCCCCAGAAGAAGTTAGTTATCTAATGAAACTTTTAGAGAGATGCATTATTGATAATTTAGATAAATATAATAAAGAAGGAACAAAAGTAAGAATTATTGGAGAAAAAAATCGACTTCCAGAATTTTTAAAAAAAGCTATAACCAAAACAGAAGAATCCACAAAAAATAATTCTAATTTATTTTTAAATTTAGCAATTAGTTATGGAGGGAAATGGGATATTTTAAACGCAGTTAAAAAAATAGTTGAGGAAAAAATTCCAGTAGATAAAATTGATGAAAAATTGTTTGAAAGTTATTTATCTACTGCTGATTTGCCTGTTCCTGATTTTATAATTCGTGCAGGTGGAGAAAAAAGAATGTCTAATTTTCTACTTTGGCAATCCGCTTATTCTGAATTATATTTCTCGCCAAAACTTTGGCCAGACTTTTCAGAACAAGATTTAGATGAAGCTTTAGAAGAATTTGACCAACGCCATCGTCGATTTGGAAAATAACAATTGTTCTAATTTTATTGTGCGACAAAATACAGACATTTAAAACGCCCTGTGATAAGGGCGTTTTTGCTTACTAAATATTTTTTGTAAAAGCCTGTGCCATTTCTAACCACTTTGATTGCCTTGGTTTATTTTTATATTTAACTCCAGCTTTTTGAATTTCTATTAATTGCATTAGGTCTGATTTTTTCCAAGACACAAGAGATTTTCCTTTGTTATTATGAATTATATTAACCCCCTTAGACCACAAATCAAAATCTTTTTTCTTATTTCCTCCCAATAAATTTTTTCTAAAAAAGGGGATTATAACTTCTGCTATGTCATCGATTTTTTGAACAGAGAAACGGGCTTGATCTTTTGAAACAGTAACTTTTCCGCAATCAAATTCTTTTTCTATCTTTTCTAAAATTTTAATATTTTCTTTTGGACTTGTAATTATAAACTGAACTTTCCATCTATAATAAGTAGGGGAATTGGTTCTTTCGCGACGTGTATCTTTTCTAAACTGTAAATCAAAGCATCCGTCATTATTTGTTAAATTAACAATATCAAATTTTTCCTGTGCCATACTTTTTAGAATTTAGTTTATATTATCTATATTATACTAAACTTTTTATTATGCGACAACTACAAGACTATTATTTTATTGTGCGACAGATTTATATTTTACTTTTTGTCGGGGTCGGAGTGGAATTGATGATGAATATCGCGCAGACGTTTGTTGGTTACGTGAGTATAAATTTGTGTTGTGGCGATATTACTGTGGCCAAGAAATTCCTGAATGCTTCTTAAATCAACTCCTTGATTCATTAAATCTGTTGCGTAGCTGTGACGCAAAGTGTGTGGTGTGGTAAAAACTGGAACACCAGAAAGCAAAGCATATTTTTTAACCATTCTTTCAATCGATCTTGAGGTTAGACGAGCATCTGCATCTTCGTTTTTATCACGGAAGTTTATAAACAAAGCCTTTGAATTCATATTTTTAATGCCATTTCTTATTTCAAGATATTTTCTAATATATTCCAATGCGCGCTCTGAAAAATAAACAGTTCGTGGTTTTCCACCTTTACCAATTATTCCAAGCTCTAAATCTTTTTTATTTTTTATATTTTCAAACTGTTCTAAATTTAAAGATACTAGTTCTGCAATACGCAAACCGGTTGAAAAAAAAGACTCCAAAATAGCCCTGTCGCGGATACTTATATCGTCTTTTAGCTCAATAGAGGACAAAAGCTTACCAATCTGATCTAGAGTGAGGAATTTTATGCTTTTTAGGCCTCTATCTGCCTTTGCAAGGGCTATTTTATCAGGGGGTAGCGAAAATATATCTTTTGCCACAAAGTAGCCCAAAAGAGCTCTTAAAGCGATTAAATAGTAGTTTTGTGTACCTTTAGATAGCAATTTACCAGTAGCTGGGCTTGGGGTTCGAGAAAGGTATAATCTATAAGCCCAAATATGATCCGAGGTCAGCTGATGGGGGAGAATAGAGCTATTTTTAGACTCATTTAACCAATAAAAAAACTTTTCCAAATAATTTTTGTAATTCTCTTGAGTATTTTTTCTTAAACCTTTTTCAACTTCACAAAAGTCTAAAAAATCTTGCAAATGTTCTTTAATTGGTTTTGATGAATTTTGCATTGTTTTGAAAAGCCCCTATTATATAACTTCGCTTTACCTACATTTTACGACGTTGTATATATCTATTATAACTTACATTTAATAAGAATAACAATGAAATAATTAATTGGACGATGTCTGAGTCGTCTCACAAGAATTATTTCCAGGATGAATTACACTCTCTGCAATACCAGAAAAATAATTTTTTATTTTATCCCCTACGTTTGTAGAAACTTTTTCTTTTTCAGAATCAATTTCATTTTTTATTATCTCTCCCCTCTTTTGCACTTCTCCATTTACCTTAGAGTATACGCTGTCTGTTGCCCAATTTGACCCCTTGGCCCAATACCCAGAAACAGTTGCAGAAGCCTTAGAAAGCAAATTTTTGCCAAATTCTCTAGAATATGATTGCTGACTTAAAAAAACTGCTCCTAATATCACTACTACAATAATTATATATTTTATAGATCCTTTTTCTTTTTGCATTTAATTATAAGTGAGACAAAAATAAATATTTTATTATTTAACTTATTATAATACGATATCTATCAACTACAAAACTGTCGCACAATAAAACTAGTGTAGCATTTTTTTTGCTTCTAAAATTCTATTTAAAGTTTTCTCTTTACCCAAAATTTCTGCTATTTCAAAAGGACTTGGAGAAAAGCTTTTACCAGACAATGCAGCTCTTAATGGCCATAATAAGTATCCCTTATTTTTCTCCGGATAATTTTTTTCTATATTTAATTTTTGAGAAGCTAATGATAATTCTTTTTCTAAATTTTCTAAATTCCATTTATCCATTTCAGATAATACTTTTTCTGATGCAGATAAAGAATCTATCAATTCCCCATCGGTCATTTTTTGCCACTGTAATAAATTTTTATCATAAGTTAAAGCGTTCTTAAAGAAAAAATCTGAAAACTCAACTATCTCTGAAAGTTTTTTCATCCTAGATTTAGAAACTTCAATGACTTTTTGTAGATATGAAATAAGCACTTCATCCCCCGCTTCGTCTGTGTACCCACTATTTTTTTTATTAATTAACTTTGCATCAGCTAAATATGGAATACAAAGTTCTGTAATCTTTTCTAAAGATTTCTCTCTAATATATAATCCGTTCAAAAAATCCAGTCTTGCAAGATTAAAAATAGCTCCAGCTTTTTGAACTTTTTCTATTGAAAATTCTTTTTCTAATTGTGACAAAGAAAAAATTTCTTTTTCTGTTCCAGGATTCCAACCAAGCAAAGCCATAAAATTTATCATTGCTTCTGGTAAATAACCTTGCTCTTTATAGTCTGAAATAGCAACCGAGCCATATCTTTTACTCATTTTTGACCTGTCTGGTGCCAATATCAAAGGCAAATGCCCATATTGTGGAATTTCAAATCCGAGTGCATTATGAATTAAAATTTGCTTTGGAGTGTTTGCAATATGATCTTCACCTCTAATAACGTGACTTATTTTCATTTCAAAGTCATCAATTACAACAGCAAAGTTATATAAAGGAATTCTTAAGTCTTTTGCTATAACAATGTCTCCCAAAAGTCCTGTATCAAATTCTACATCACCACGGATTAAATCATTAAACTTTACTTTTTTATTTTCAACTCTAAATCTTATAACAGAAGGTTTATTTTCTGATTTATATAATGCTAATTGTTCTTCTGATAAATGAGCGCATCTGCCGTCATATTTTGGAGCTAATCCCCTACTCATTTGTTCTTGGCGCTTATCTTCTAATTCTTCTTCTGTACAAAAACAATGATAAGCCTTTCCCTCATCTAAAAGTTGTTTTAAATATTTTTCGTAAGTATCTAAACGTTGTGTTTGTTTATATGGTCCAAATTCTCCTCCAATATCTGGTCCCTCATCCCACTCCATCCCCAACCATTTCAAACCATCTATAATATCTTGTGTCCATTTTAAATCAGACCTTTCTAAGTCTGTATCTTCAATTCTTAAAATGAATTTTCCATTATTTTTTTTTGCAAAAAGATAATTAAAAAGAGCACACCTTGCGGTTCCAATGTGCAGAGCTCCTGTTGGCGATGGTGCAATTCTAACTCTTATCTGTTTTGTTTCTTTTTCTTTTGACATATTTTTATTCTAACATTAAAAATTCTAAAATTTCACGGGCAATTGCTTTTGCTGCTAATGGTTTGGCAAAATTTAAAGCTGCTTTTTTCATTTCTTCTAATTTCTCTGGATGTAAAAACAATAATTCAATTTCTTCAATAAAAAAATTAGGTGTTAAATTTTGTTGTTCAAGCACTATCGCAGCTCCAACATTAGCATATACATAAGCATTTTTTGCCTGATGGTTAGCTGCTGCTGTTGGCAAAGGAACTAAAATACTTGGTTTTCCAACGGCTGCAATTTCAAAGATTGATCCCGAACCAGAACGAGATATTATAATATCAGCAACTTTGTATGCATGTTTAATTTTTATTTCATCTAAAAAGTCTACTGCATGATAATATTTTGACAAATTTTTATCTATAACTACTTGCGCTTCTGCTTCAACTTGTTTTAAATTTTCTCTACCACAAATATGTATTACTTCATAATTTTTTAATAAATTATTTAAAATAATTAACACAAAATCATTTATTGCTTCTGCCCCCTGAGATCCACCCATTATTAAAAAAATTGGTTTAGTAAAAGTTAAATTAAATAAATCTCCAGCAATTTTTTCATCACCAAAGGTTATTTCGTTTCTAATAGGGTTACCTACTAACATAACTTTGTCTGGATTAAAATATTCTGTTTTATCAAACGATGTAAAAATTTTTGTCGCCCATTTAGACGTTTTTTGATTAGAAAGACCAGGAGAAACGTCTGATTCGTGAATAAATATGGGGATTTTTAATAATTTTGCAGTTAATGTAACAGAAATAGATCCTGATCCCCCCTTACTAAATACTAAATCTGGTTTTATTTTTAATAAAATAAAAAAACTTTGTAGAATACCTATCGGAATTTTAAAAAATATATCTATAAAATTTTCCCAAGAAAAATATCTCCTAATCTTTCCAGACATTATTGTTTTTATAATAAAATCTTCGTGAGAAAGATAAATTAAACTCAACTCTTCTTTTGGACCCAAATAATAAAATTCCAAATCTTTTTTTGGATAAATTCTTCTTATTTCTCTTGTGATAGCGACTAGTGGAAAAATATGACCTCCCGTTCCCCCACCAGTAAATAATATTTTCATATTTTATTGTTTTATCATAACAGTTCTATGTATTTTTTGAAATATTTAATAAAATTCCGATACTAATTAATTCTGTTAACAAATGAGAACCGCCGTAAGAAATAAATGGTAATGGAATTCCCACAAATGGGAAAATTCCAATTGCCGAACTAATATTTATAAAGGCTTGCAATATTATCCAGAAAGTAATTCCTATGGCAACTGATTTAGAAAATTTATCATTAGATTTTTTAGCAATTTTTAGTCCCCGCCAAACAAGTAAGCAAAATAAAATTATAACACCAAGACAACCCAACATTCCTAATTCTTCTCCAATTATAGAGAATACGGCATCTCCTATGGTTTGTGGGACACGGCCAAATTTTTGAGTAGACATTCCTAATCCCTTACCAATTATTCCACCAGAACCCAAAGAAATTAATGATTGTTTTAAGTGGTATCCTGCGCCTAATGGATCTTTTTCTGGATTAATAAAAGTTGAAAACCGATCCATTCTATATGGTTCTTGTATTAAAATAAATAAAGCTGTAAGACCTAAAATGATTATTAAAAAAGTATGCCATAAAGGAGTTTTTGATGAAAAGTATACAACAAGCAGTGTAAGAGCTATAACTCCAAGAGTAGTTGCATCTTTTTGTAATGTTAACCCTATTGTAATTATTCCTAAAAATATAAAAAACGGAACTAAAATAAATAAAAAATTATGATAATTTCTTTTAACAGTTGATTTCCATGTAGACGTATTTACTTCTGATAATTTAGACGCAATCCATGCTGATAAATATAAAATAGAAGTTAGCTTTAAAAATTCTGATGGTTGAAAACTATGTCCAGCTATGGTTATCCAACGATTCGCACCAAAAATTTTAGTTCCTATTCCCGGTAAAAAAACGCAAAACAAACCTATTAAATTTAAAATAACAAGCATCGGTGCCCATTTTTTTATAAGATGTAATGGAATTTTATAGGCTATAAATCCTAAAGTAATTGAGATTACGGCCAGACCTAATTGATGAAATAAGTAATAATTGGTATTTCCATATTTTTGTAAAGATTCATAAGAAGATAAACAGGATAAAAAAAGGAGCCCAAAAGATAATAAAACGGCAACTAAACCAAATAAAAAATAATCAAAATGTTTTTTCATTTATTTTTTTTAATAAATAGTTGAAACTGATCTCCTTTTTCTTCAAAGTTTTTCCAAACGGAATAACTTGGAGAAGCGCAAGATAAAAGACAAATACTTCCCTTCTCTGTATTTTTAAAAGCAAACTCAACAGCTTTTTGCATACTTTTTGTTTCTAAAATATTCAATCCTTTTTTAGATTTTAACATTCTTTTCCCGCTGTCTGGAAAAAGAACTATATTTTTTATTTTATATTGTCTAATAATTTTTTCCAATTGAGAAAAATTGTACCCTCTATCTTCCCCACCTAAAAATATTGTGTCTACATTTTTTAAAGATTTAATCGCTGCTATGGTTGATTCCGGAGTTGTAGATATCGCATCATCATAAAATTTAATACCGTTAAATTCCCCGACATATTCTAATCTATGTGGCAGTGACTTAAACTTTTCTATTGCTGATTTTATTATTTCCTCCGAAATTCTAAATTGTCTTGCTACTGTAATGGCTGCTTTTATATTTTCTTTATTGTGCTCACCAATTAAGGACAATTTTATTTCGTCAATAAAGTCATCTTCAGCAAACGGAATAGTTCTACCTTTTGCAAATTTTAAAATATTTTTATTTTTTGGATTATACACTAAAATACTTTCTTTTGTTTGAAAATTCAAAATATTTATTTTTGCTTTGTAATAATTTTCAATTCCTTGGTGATAATTCATATGCTCAGGAAACAAATTAGTTATAACTGCAATATCTGGAGAGAATTCAATATCATCTAATTGATAACTAGATAATTCCAAAACAAAAATTTCATCTTTTTCAATTTCAATAGGATATAATAAAGATTCAAGCATTGGACTTCCTATGTTTCCTGAAATTTTTACATTCTTGCCAGCCTCTTTTAATATCGAATAAATTAAAGAAGCTGTAGTCGATTTTCCCTTACTTCCCGTAATCCCAATTGTTTTGTTTCCAAGTTCTTTTATTCTAGAGAAAAATATGTTTGTTGCGGTTGTATATGGAATTTTTACTAACTCTTTTTGTATCCCCGGTGTTTTTATGGAGAAATCATATTCTTTTTGTTCTTTCAAATAATTCTTCCCATTGTTTTTGTCCGCAATTCCAATTTTTAAATTTGGATAAAATTTTTCTATATATTTTTTAGAAGCAATCCCCTCCTTTCCAAATCCTAAAATTAAAATATTTTTTATTCCAAAAAATTTAAATTGACTAGGGATATTAAGACTATTTTGTGCTCTAAATAAATTTTCTATATCTTTTTGCTTAATTTTTATCTTTGGTAACAGAGTCTTTACAATAAAATCATTTTGAAATTTTTTATTTCCCAAATAAAAAGCTACTTTTGATTCTTCAAAAGTTCCGACACAATCAAATGGTTTCATTTTTCCTAAACCTAAAACATCTTTAAATAATGGTAAAAGTTGCTCTTCTTGATAAAGATTTTTTTTAAAAATATTAAGCAGTTCTTCTTTTGTTAAAAACGCAGAAAATAGAATAAATGCAAAAATACATTTTGGACATTCACCACACCAGAGATTAGATTTATTTTTTTCTACTATTTTAAAATTTTTATTACAACTAGAAAAAATTGGGAAATATTTCTTATACTTCGAAAACATTTCTGCAATCCTTATTTCATAAAATGGTCTTAACAAAGAAAAATATTTAATATCTGGAGAAATAGAATTATTTAGATACTCACTAAACAAAAACTCAAACTCATAAGATTTTGACCATTGATGATTTATATCTTGCCCCTTGTACTTTATATTACCAAAATTGCTACTATATTCATTCGCAACAATAAAATATGAATAATTAAATAATATGGCATCCAAAATTCCTAAAAACGCATATATAGCAGATATTGGAATATGACCATTATATTTATGTTTTTCAAGAACTTGTGGATCTAATATGCGTTGGATTTTGCTAAAATCAATATTCAACTCTTCCACCACTTTATCAACTAAAACAGAGTTATTATTAATTTCGACAAAAAAAGCTGTGATGTCAATCTCCTGCTCTTTTAATAGCTCAGCCACAACAATAGAATCTTTTCCTCCTGACACTCCGACAAGACATTTATTATTTCTTTCTAGTCTATAATTGTGTGGCTTTAATTTTTTATCAAATGAAAATTTAGGAGCATTTTTAGGATTTAATTGATTTCTATAATAAAATTCTCCCAATCCATTTCTGTAAATTGTATTCCAAAAATGTGATTCTTCTTTTGTCAAAGAATAATTTAATTTTACTTTTGTCGCACAATAAAGTTTATAATAACTAACACCCAAGATTAAATGTATCCCCTGTAAAATTTTATGTAACAATTCTTGATCTATTCTTTGAAAATTAGCTATTTTAGGCAAAATTAATGTTTCTGTGTAGAAAATAGGAGCTTCTGTTTTAAACTCTTGCTTATAATTAAAAAAAATCTTCTGATTTTCAAGATCAAGTTTATAAGAAATAAATTCAAAAATGGTCGGCTGTCTATTCATAATTATATTAGATTATATCAAAAAATCTAGTTAAAATCAAAGTGCCCGTGAGTAAGTCTCACAGGCACTATATTTTTTACAAATAATATTAAACATTGCTAGAAATACGTTTAAATACCATAATAAATAAGAAAAACATTACCAATCCGGCTATGATCCACATAAACCAACGTTTTATAAATAACCAAATTGCTTCGGTAATTGACGTTGAGGTAATTGATGCTGAATTTAATTCACTAGCATCTAAATTTATTGATATGGTGTCTGACTGATAAGGTTCTACAGAACTTATAAAAGCAACTGCTTCTTTTATTCCCTGAGTATTAAATATTTGAGTTTTGCCCTCAAACATTACGGTTTTTTTACTTAAAGGTTGTATAGATCCAATATTTATTCCAGAAATAATATCTCCCGATAAAGCAATATCATCTATTGTTAAGTTACCTAAATAAGAAATTTCACTTGGAATATTGGCTGAGACAAAAACATTATCTATTTGAGAATTAGAACTATTATTTAATGTAATCATAAAATAAACAATTCCATTTTGCCCAACCTTAACCGATTTGTCCCATTGTTGAGAGTTTATATATTTTTTTGTAAAAAATGAAATAGATAAATTATTTGTTTGATTATCTGTGTTTATTCTACAATCAACTAAACAAGTATTTTCTGTTTCGCCTAATACTGATTCGCATATTCCATTCCCACAGCTAGCTGATCCACAATATTTTTTATAATCGTCAGAACCAATAACACAGGTTGAGCCATCGCACATTAAAATATTAGAACATTTTGCCGTTTTACAATTATCACGAGTGCAAGAATTAAAATCTGAACAATTTTGATATAAATCATTTAACGCATTTAATGAATCATACCAATAAATATTATCTCCATAACAATCTTTTTTGTAATGGGCTAAATAGCTAATTTTTTTAACTACACACTGACCATATTCACAAGTAAGATTATAATTTGAACAATTTTGATATAAGTCTTGTCTATTAGAACAAGAATCATACCAATAAATACTATCTCCTACGCATTCTTTATAAGCATGACTATTGCAAGATGGATAATTAGAATAGTTATTACAAACATTATTTAAACATCCATTTGAACAATATTGAATTAGTCCCTGTTGATTCCCACAAGAATCATACCAATATAAATAATTGCCATTACATTGTTGATAGCTATTAGAAAAACAAAGTCCGGTATAATATTCGGCTAAAATAATAGGAGCAATCAAAAAAAGTAACAAAATTACGACTAAAAAAATTAAAATTTCAGATATTTTATTCATTTGTAACGCTATTTTAATAGTCTGTAAATTTTAACATTTAACAATTAAATGTCAATATTTTAATATAATAACCTTATGGCAACACCAACGAAGGCTAATACAATACCTATAATCCAAAATCTCATTGTAACTTTATAATTAGGCCAACCTATTGCTTCAAAATGATGATGAATAGGAGTTGAAAGAAAAATCTTTTTATTCCTAAATTTTTTGGATAAAAGTTGAATAATTACTGATAAAACCTCTACAACTAAAAGTCCTGCAATTATAGGCAATACATAAACCGAATTAGTTAAAAAACTAACTACAGCCAAAACTGATGTAAGACCCAACATTCCTGTTTCTCCCATATAAAATCTAGCGGGAGGAATATTAAACCACAAAAAAGAAAATAACGTCCCGCAGATGGCGGCACAAAATGAAGCTAAATCATACTTTCCTTGTGAAAAAGAAATAATTGCGAATGCTCCAAAAATTGAGGCAAATGTTCCACCGGCTAATCCATCTAATCCATCTATAATTCCTCCAGACCAACAAGCAACCATAATTAAAATAAATAATGGAATATACCAAATTCCTATTGAAACGTTACCCAACAGTGGAATAAAAATCATATCCCATCCAAGTTTTTGATAAAACCAAATACCTCCTACAAATCCAAGTAAAATTACCAATAATAATCTTTTTTTAAAAGATAGCCCCCCTCCAACGTATTTTCCTCCGCCAAAAATAACTAAAATATCATCTATTAAACCTATAATTGAAGCAACTACTAAAGTAAAAATTGGCAACCATGTTTCTTGTCTTGATAAAAAATTAAAATTTGATATTGGGCTTTCGGGAAAGAAAATAGAAATTATAAAAAAAATAAAAATAACCAATAAAATTGTCACCCAAATAACTAAACCCCCCATTCTTGGAGTTCCAATTTCTTTTTCTTTGTGTAAATTACTAAAAACGGTTGCATTCTCGCCAGAAATAGCTTTTTCTCTAACAGATTTCTTCCATAATTTATGTTTGTATAAAAAATTTATTAAAAATGGAGACCATAAAATAGCAACTAAAGAAGATACTGATGCTATTAAAAAAATTTTGACTACATTAAAAGTTAAAAGTGTCATATTTAATTATTATGTTCAATTATATTTTCCCAATTAATTAATCTTCTCATCTCTAAAAATCTATCATCTGCTCCTAAAATAATATTTATTAAATATTTATTGTTTTCTAAATTATTCAAAATCAATAACAAACATCCATTAGCATAATTTGTAAAACCAGTTTTACTTAAAATAATATTGGGGATTTCCACTAATAACTGATTTGTATTTGTTATTTTCCCAAAATTATCTAGTTCATAATTTTTAATTGTGCTAATTTGTGCAATCTCTGGATAATTATTTAATATATATTTTACTAATATAATTAATTCTTTTACCGTAGAAACATTTTTTGAACTAATTCCCGTTGGGTCTGTAAAAAAAGTATTTTTTAATCCTAATTCTTTTGCTTTCTTATTCATTAAAAAAATAAAATTTTCTGTTCCTATTTTTTCAGATAAAGCAAGGGCTGCTTTATTACTAGATTCAATTAGCATTACATTTATAAATTCTTGAACAGAAAAAGCATCTCCTAATTTAAAATCTGTTTTCATTGGTGGTTGTAAGTCAGCCGCATCGCTTATAACTATAATGTCTGATAGATTATAATTTTCAAAAGAAATAAGTGCTGTCATCAATTTGGTTAAACTTGCGATTGGTAATTTTAAATCTGCATTTTTTTCAAAAATAACTCTTTCGGTGTTTAAATTTAAAAAATCTACCTCCACAGAAATAACTGCATTTGCATTTATATCATTTGAAATTAAATCTTTTTCTTCAATTATCTCTTCTGTTTCTTCAATATTTCTGTTATTATTTTCATCTGAATTATATAAACTTCCTAAAAATATTTCTGATTCTGACGCATTTTTTTCAGATAATAAATATATCTGAGATCCATAAACAAAAAATACAAATAAAAAAAAGGGAACAAAAGATAACAAAACCCCCTCTATCAATCTTTTCCATTTTATATTCATAATTTTTAAGATATTTTTTTAGACTTAATTTCTTTTTTAAATTCTGTTTTAATGTGCAACTCCTTTAATTGTTTTTTATCAATTTCAGCTGGAGCTGACATCATTAAATCTCTACCATCACCGGTCTTTGGAAAAGCTATTACTTCTCTTATATTTGGTTCATTTCTTAATATTGCTATTAATCTTTCAATACCCCAAGCAATCCCTCCATGTGGTGGAGCTCCAAATTTAAAAGCCTGCATCATATGGCCAAATTTTTCATATATTACATCTTTTTTATAACCCATAATTTCAAAAACCTTTTCTAATGCTTCTGGTCTATGATTTCTAATACTTCCTCCACCTATCTCAAAACCATTAAGAACAATATCGTATTGAGTTGTTAAAATATTTTCTATATTTTTCTTTGATGCTAAATCATCTGCAAATTCTTTTTTGGCAGCCGAAAAAGGATTATGTGTAAATGTCCACTTCTTTTCATCATCTTTTTCAAAAAATGGAAAATCTACAACCCAACAAAATGCTAAAAGATTTGGGTCCGCCTTATTGTTTCTTAAATCAGGTCTATCTGTTTTATATTTTGCCATTGATTCTTTATAAGAAATTCTTGGAAACGGAATTTCCTGTATCTTCTTTTCTGGAAATAAATTTTTAACAACTGATATTAAAAGACGTTCGTTTAATTCCATCACATCTTCTTCTCCAACAAAACTCATCTCCATGTCTAATTGAGTAAATTCTGGTTGTCTGTCCCCTCTTGGATCTTCGTCTCTTAAACACTTTGCAACTTGAAAATATTTTTCTAATCCTGCTACCATTAAAAGTTGCTTATATTGTTGCGGTGATTGAGGAAGTGCATAAAACTTACCTGGCTCCAATCTTGAAGGTACAATATAATCTCTTGCTCCTTCAGGCGTTGATTTAGTTAAGATAGGAGTTTCAACTTCTACAAAGTTTTCTCTTTCCAAAAAATTTCTAATAAATTGCAACATCTTATGTCGCACAATAAGATTATCTCTTAACCTTTCTCTTCTTAAATCTAAATATCTATATTTCATTCTCACCTCTTCATTAATCTCATATCCTGCTTCTTCAATTGAGAATGGTAAAGTTTCTGATTCTGATAAAATTTCAAGAGAATCAACGGACATCTCAACCTGTCCTGTTTCAATTTTTGGATTTATCATGCTGTCTGGCCTTTTAACAATTTGGCCTGATACTTCTATTACCCACTCCGATCTTAAATTTTGAGCTTTTTCATAAATTTCGTTATTAAATGGTCCAAAAACTAATTGTAAAACTCCACTTCTGTCGCGAATATCAATAAATAAAATTTTACCGTGAGCTCTTCTTACATTAACCCAACCAAAAACTTTTACTTTTTCACCAATGTGTTTTGCTGTTTCTGAAACTAAAAATCTATGTTGCATATTATTTTATTTTTTTATTTTTTAGCGTAGCGATATTTTTATAAATTTTCTATTACCAACTTTTATTATCATTCCATCCCACAACTCAATTTCTTCTTTCCAGTCAACAAATTTTTCATATGATATGTCCGCAACATTAGTTATTTTCATAAATGATACTGCACCAGCTTCTATCAGTCTTTTAGCTTCTTTTTTTGAAGAAATCAATCCACTGTCGCACAATAAATCTAATATTGGATACTCTTTTTTATCTGTTTCAAAAATTTCTATTCCTGTTGGTAATTCTTTATCCCTATGAACTTTATTAAATTCTTCTTCTGCAGTTTGTGCAAATTTTTCTCCATGATAAATTTTTACAATTTCAAAAGCCAACTTTGCTTTTTGATCTCTTGGATTTGCTATTTTTTTTATTTCTACTATTTCTTTTTTTGAAATCCTTGTTGCCAGTTCAAAATAATCATCAATTAATTCATCTTTAATAGACATTATTTTTCCAAACATATCAATATAATTGTCTTCAATGGCAACAAAATTATTAAATGTTTTACTCATCTTTCTTCCATCAGTTCCTAAAAGTAATTTACAAGTTAACACATCTTTATCTTTATTATTATAAATTTTCTGAAGTGTTCTACCAGTTAATGCATTAAAGGTTTGATCATTTCCTGCAATCTCTAAATCAACATTCATTGCTACAGAGTCATATCCCTGCATCAAAGGATACATAAATTCTGTTAGATTTATTGGCAAATTATCTTTTAATCTACGTTGAAACATATCTCGCTGAATCATTTGCTGAACTGTAAAATTTGAAGATAGTTTTAATATGTCTTCAAATTTTAACTTTGAAAGCCATGTTGAGTTGTATCTTATTTTTACTTTACTAAAGTCTAAAATCTTTGAAGCTTGTCTTTTATAGTTTTTAAAATTTTCTTTTACTTCCTTTTCTGTTAAGGGTTTTCTGGTAGAATCTTTTTCGGATGGATCTCCTATCCTTGCTGTAAAATCCCCTATTAACAAGATGACTTCGTGACCCAAATCTTGAAAATCTCTTAATTTCCATAAATTAACAGCATGGCCCAAATGTAAAATAGATCCCGTTGGATCTACTCCAAAATAAAGTCTTATTTTTTTTCCAGATGATAATTTATCCTTTAATTCCTCTTTAACAATGACGTTTTCAACTCCTCTAGTTAAAATTTCTTCGATTTTTTCTTCGTCTAATTTTACCATAATAAATATAATTTAAAGTTAAAACATTATTAAATAATAGCAGTTTTACATAAAAAAATAAATATACTTGACATAACAATAAAAAAGTTTATAATATAATTATTCCTTTTAAAAGGATATTTGTTTCTTACTCTCTCCCCTAAAACGTTGAAAGGATTCTGAAATGGCAAAAGATTTTTCTAAAACATCAGAGCAAGAAATCGATGTAGCACACCAACAACTTGAAGAAGAACTCCCCAATCAGTGTTTAGGCAAATTACCCAATGGAAATTTTTGCCAAACTAAGTTGCCTAAAAATGTTCACCTTTGTGCAGAGTGCAAAAAAAGAATTGGTGGACATTCTGTAAGGGCTAGTAATCTTAATTCCTTAAATAAAAATCGCCAAGGCAAAAGTATGTCAGGAATAGCAGATTAAAAAATAAAAGCCAGACCATCTAGGTCTGGCTTATTTTATTTAAATTTATTTATAAGCTTATAAATATCTCCTGCTCCCATAATTATTACAACGTCTCTATTTTTTATATTTTCTATAATAAATTTTTCTATATTACCTAATGAAATATAGCTCACATTTTTACGATTTATTTTTTTTACCAATAATTCAGAATTAATTTCGGCATTAATTTTTTTAGTTTCTCTGCCAGCAACATCATAAATGTCTGTAATAATTATTTTATCAATTTTTACTTGTCTAAAAACTTTTATAAAATCTTTAAGCAAGTAGTGAGTTCTCTGATACTGATGTGGCTGAAAAACACACCAAATATTTTTTTTAGAATATTTTTCCCTAGTAGCACTAAGCGTTGCCAAAATTTCATTTGGATGATGTCCATAATCTGAAATTAATATTATTTTTTTCTTTCCTGCCTTACCTTGTTTTATTTCAAATCTTCTCCACGTACCATTAAATTCAGATAATGATGCAAAAGAGATTTCATCTGGCACTCCTAAAATTCTAGCTACCTGCAAAACACTTAAGGCGTTATAAACATTGTGAGAACCTGGAATTTTTAAAATCTTTTTCAATTTTTGCGATTCTTTTTGTTTTAAAGAATATCCTATTGTTTTAAATTTTGGCTTGTTAAATTTTGGAATATATTTATTGTCTTTGTTAAAAACTAAAAATCCATTTTCTGGTAGTCGCATAATAAAATATTTGAACACTTTCTTGATATTATTAAAAGTCTTAAAATAGTCTAAATGTTCTTTATCTATGTTTGTCACTACAATTATTTTAGGAAAATAATTTAAAAATGACGAGTCATATTCACAAGCTTCGATGACTAAAAATTTTCCTTTTCCTTCTCTAAAATTACTATTATTAAATTCTTTTACTTTTGTACCAACAATAACAGTAGGATCTAATCCTGCTTTTTGCATTAAAATTCCAAGCATTGAAGTAGTTGTGCTTTTACCATGAGCTCCAGATACTGCAATTGTAAAATATTCTTTTGTTAATTCTCCAAGGGCTTCAGGATAACTTTGTAATTTTATTTTAAATTCTTTTGCTCTGGCCAATTCTGGATTATTTTTTTCAACTGCTGGACTATAAACAACTAAATCAAAATTTTGTTTTATATTATCTCCTAAATTTCCAATAATAATTTCTACACCCTTTTTAGCTAAAAAATCTGTAATTTCTGAATCAACTAAATCCGAACCACTAACTTGGTATTTTTTAGATAAATAATATTGTGCCAATGCCGACATTCCAATTCCACCTATACCAATTAAATGTATTTTCATTTTAATTTAATAAAATTAATTTTTTAATTCGTGAGACTCTAAAATCGTATATCTTGGTCCTCCTCTTTTCATTTCTGATTCCATAACTTCAATTGAATCGGCAGAAAAAGTTAAATTAATATTTTCATTTATTTCTGGAATTTCTTCTGGTTCGATTTTTCTAAATTCCCATTCTAAAATTCTAGCCAAAGTTATGTGTGGAATAAATCCTCTACATTCATCTGGTCTAAATCTTACCTTTTCCAGAATTGATTCTTCTAAATTTTTCTTAAGCTCTGCAAGTTCTCCTGATTTTTCACATTCAACCCAAATCGTTTTTGGTGGATTTTTTTCGGGAGGACCATATAAAACTTTCGTTAAATTTATAATAAAAGATTTATGCCTTTTTGATAATTCATTTACAATTTGACAAACATTTCCTGTTTCTTGATCTGTTAAATTTCCTAAAAACTCTAAAGTAATATGTAAATTATCTTTAGGCGTCCACTTTGCCGGAAGTTCTGGCCATTTGTTTTCATACCTTACTAGCTCTTTTTTAATTTCTTCTGGTAAGTTTATAGCAATAAAAATTCTATGTCGTTTTTCCATATTGTTTATTCTTGTTGTTTATTCTTGTTGAATATTATCATAAAAAAGCCTAAAATTAAAGTCGAAATACATATATATGATAAATCAAAAGATATCATCTATTTTTAAAGAAATTATGCAACTTTTAGAGATAAAAGGAGATAAAGCTTTAAGTTATAAAATAAAAGCTTATAAAAATGCTATAAATGTTTTAGATAATTTAAAAACAGATATTTCTGAGATTTATAAGGGAAAAAGAGTAAAAGGGATAAAGGATCTTGGCATTGGAGAAAAAAATGCAAGAAAAATTGAAGAATATATTTTAAAAAATAAAATTAAAGAATACGAAGATTTAAAAGAAGAAACTGCAATTCGCCAAATTGTCACACATTTTTTTAAGTCAAAAGGATTAGGGTTGCAAGAATTGAAAAAAAGTGCTAAAATACGAAAAATAATATACTCTCGATATACAAAACCTGCAAAGCAGTTATTGGATTTGGCTGGCTCTATAGAAAAAGCAAAAGAGGCTATTGATAAAATTGCATCTTGGGCAACTTCTAGAAAACTAGATTATACAATTGAAACTGTTTTTAAAAAATGGCTAGAATTAGACAGATTGAAACCAAAAGAAATTATAAAAAAACCATTTTACAAGGGGAATCCAATGATTTTTTCTGAAACAAAAAAGAAATGGTATGTAATTTCAAAATACGGCGAATGGCTTGAATTCGCTGACAAAGAAAATACAATTGAATGGAAAATAATAGAATAAAAAAAATAAAATTATGTTGACACACACAGATTTAAAAAAGGGCACACAATTTATTTTGGACGGACAACCATGGGAAGTCTTATCAGCAGAAGCTATGAAAATGGCTCAAAGAAGACCTGTTATCCAAAGTAAAATAAAAAATTTAATAGATGGAAAAGTTCAAGAAAGAAATTTTCAACAAGGAGATATGTTTGACGAAGCTGATTTACAAAAAAAGGATATTAAATTTTTATTTCAAAATAAAGGACAATATTGGTTTTGCGAACCAAAAAATCCTTCAAAAAGATTTTTCTTTACAGAAGAACAAATTGGCACACAAGCAAAATATCTAAAATCAAATGAAATTGTAACTGGAATTGTTTTCGACGAAAAAATTATAAACTTCAAACTTCCTATAAAAGTATCATTAAAAGTTAAAGAATCTGCTCCAGGGATAAAGGGAGATAGAGCTCAAGGAGGAACAAAAGAAGCAATTTTAGAATCAGGTGCTGCAATCCAAGTTCCTTTATTTATAGAACAAGGAGAGACAATTGAAATAAATACAGAAACTGGAGAATACGTAAGAAGAGTTTAATCTTTTATATAAATTAAAATCCACGTTTTAAAACGTGGATTTTAATTAAATTTTATCCCCCATTCTACTGTTTTTTATCAAACTGAACCTTAATCTTTTCTGCAATTTGGAGAATAATTTTTTGAATAGCTTCTTTTATTTGATTGATTTGTTCTTGTATTAAATTATCAAAATTTAAATTTTGTTGCTGTTGTTGAAGTTCTTCGGAAGAAGTATTTTGAATATCTATATCATTAAGAGCATCTTTTGTGATAGGTCCTACAACGCCAACTTGTTTAATATCATTGGCTTTTTGAAACTTTTTAATTGCCTCAGTAGTAGCTGGTCCATAATGACCATTTGGTTCGGCAGATAAAAATCCTAATTGAACAAGAATCTTTTGAAGTTCTAGAACATCTTCACCAGTATCACCATAACTAAGATAACGATTAAAAGCATATGAATGTTGGCTTGGTATTTCTTTGTTTAAATCATCTGTGTTATTTGTGTATAAAATAGTCTTTGTTATAGTTTCTGAAGGTTGTCCGTATTGAGTATAAAATTTGACATAAACAGTATATTCCCCATAAGGACAAACATCCCTTTGCTGGCATAAATCCCATTGCTTTACATTTTCAAATGGTTCTTGCCAAGCGTTTCTAAAATCGGAAAAATTAGAAATTGCAACATTTTTTACATCCTTGCCAGCAACAAAAGAAAGATTAACCCGGGAAGAATTTGTATTAACACTATTGTTGTTTATTAAAATTTTAAATCCTTCTGATGGTGGAGTTGGAGGATAATAAGCAACATGGGGCAATCCCCCTCCGCCTGTGTTCCATGTTAATGTAAAATTATCTGTTGCAGAATTTCCGGCATTATCTGAGACGCGAAATTGAATTATATATATACCATTTTTATCCGCAGAGATGGTAGTGCTTTCTGAATCAGCCGACCCAAAAGTAACATTTCCAGGACCTGAAATCTTTGACCATTGATAAGAGGTTTCATCTATTTCACTACTTGAATCACTAACTAATGCAATTTGTGTAAACTGGGACCCTTTTACTTGGTTGGTTCCAACGCTAACAGTTGGCGCTGTTGAATCAACTGTGTAAGTTGTTGTTGTTTCTGATGAATAAGCTGTACCATCGTAAACTCTGCAGTAGACTGTTCTGGTTGTGTCTCCGGTATCAACATTGTATGTGCAGGACATGTTTCCGTAATTACCACTGCTATAACTAGTGTTGGCTTCGCTACATACAGTGTCTGCTGATGTTGGGGCGCCTGATTCGTTACAATAAAAATACAAATCATCTGAATCATCGTCTGCTTGTCCTGTTGGAGTTATAGTTATTTGGCTACCTCCTTTAATTGGGTCTGGAGAGTCAGAAATAGAAACAATATTTGGAGTTAAATTAAGGAAACAATAAGAAGCAATAGAACCATCGCCTACCGCTACCCAAGTTTTATTGCCGTAGGTAATAGAATAAGCAAATGATCCTCCAAATCTAATACCAGTTTCTAATCCTGCAATTAACGCAGTCCATGTGATGCCGTCAGCAGAATAAGATGCTTTTCCGCTTAATCCTACTACCACAAATTTTCCATTGCCATAGGTGACAGAATAAGCAATGGTTGTTCCAAATTTAATACCAGTGTCTGTGCCTGGGGTAAGGGCCGTCCATGTGATGCCGTCGGCGGAGTAGGATGCTTTACCATCTGATCCTACTGCAACAAATTTGTCGTTACCATAGGTGACAGATCTAGCATCAGTCCACTCTCCAAACTTAATACCAGTGTCTGTGCCTGGGGTAAGGGCCGTCCATGTGATGCCGTCGGCGGAATAGGATGCTTTCCCGCTACCTCCTACTGCCACAAATTTATCATTGCCATAAGTGACAGAATAAGCAGTGGTTGTTCCAAATTTAATACCAGTGTCGTCGCCTGCAGTAAGGGCCGTCCATGTGATGCCGTCGGCGGAGTAGGACGCTTTCCCACTACCTCCTACTGCCACAAATTTATCATTGCCATAAGTGACAGAATAAGCAGTGGTTGTTCCAAATTTAATACCAGTGTCGTCGCCTGCAGTAAGGGCCGTCCATGTGATGCCGTCGGCGGAGTAGG
>Ga0265297_10000656_pt1 | contig 97521 bp, 86 predicted proteins | sample Munlanlwell13791_FD_192502 | JGI IMG/M metagenome (GOLD analysis project Ga0265297, IMG submission 192502) | Leachate microbial communities from a municipal landfill in Southern Ontario, Canada - Leachate well 137-91 | ecosystem: Engineered > Solid waste > Landfill > Unclassified | place...
AATTGCGCGATTTCATTTGCCTATCAGATGTTGCCAAAGCCGTTGAACATATTATTTCAATAGAACCATCTAAACTTTTAGATGGCATATTTAACCTTGGCGGGGAAAATTCAAAAAGCATATTTGAAATTGCACAAATAATAACAAATAGGGCAGAAGTGGTTTTAAAACAACAATTACAAATTTTAAGACCAAGCGCAGGTGCAAATACTGGCACGACACTAAATTATGTTATAGATAAACTTAAAGCTACTGGCTTTAAACTAACAGGTGATATAAACACTGAAGTTGATTCAACATTGCTTAACTGCAAAAAATGGTTCATACAAGAGGACTCAAACTAAAATGACAGAAAACCCATTTATATCAGTTATAGTACCAACATTTAACCGCAAAGATATGTTAAGGCAATGCCTCAACTCAATTTTTGCGCAAACATATAGTAATTTTGAGTTAATAATCGTTGACAATATGTCAACGGACGGCACAGAAGAATATGTAAGAAATATACCTGATAAGCGTATTAAATACTTTAGAAATCCAAATAACGGTGTAATTGCTGTGAACCGAAATTTTGGGATGCACAACGCCATAGGAAAGTTTATAGCATTTTGTGACGATGATGATTTATGGCTGCCCTATAAACTTGAAAAGCAAATGGCAATATTCAAACAATACAATAATCTACAGTTGGTCTCATCTAACGCTATATCGTTCAAAGATAATAAATTAGTTAAATTGATGAGTAGACAAACCAATGACATAACTCTAAATATTAAAATTTTACTACAAAACAACCTAATTTATAACTCAACTGTGTTATTTAAAAAAGATGTAATCACTACTATTGGATACATAAATGAAAATGCCAATATTTGCGGTGCTGAGGACTATGACTTTTGGCTGCATATAGCCAAAAGCTTAGAAAATTCTATATATGTAATTGCCGAACCGTTAATACTATACAGAATGCATCTAAAAAACTTCTCGGATTATAACTTAGACAAAGATATAGATAAGTTGAAACTCATATTAGAAAAACATACCGATGTTGAAAGTACAGAAAGAATAAATATAAACATAGAAAACAAAAGAAACTTACTTTTATTGTGGTATAAGCTTTATGAGTTAGATTTTAAAAAAACGGGGATAATTAATTTTTTGTTTTCAAAAACAAGTTTTGTCATAAAAACCAGGGTGTTGTTCTATTATTTACGCGGAACAATAACTAAAGTGCTTGGCATTTACTCGTACAGCATTAAAAACAAACCTGTAATTCAAAAATACTTAGATTCTACATTGTAAATATGAAGTATTTGCAGTACAGAATATTTGTTCAATTTGTACAAAAATGAACTGTTTCAGAAATTTTATATAAACAAGCATCCAGAAAAAGGAGAAATATGGAAATAATAAAACTTACATCTGAACTTAATGATACATGGAATAATTTCTGTGCTTCTAACCCAAATGCTTGGTTTAGGCACACAACGCATTTTATTGATTATATTATGAATTGCAGATTTGACGATAAGAGTAAAAATTTTTCTTTCCTAGTTTATCAGAACAAGGTTCTTGTCGCTGTTGTGCCTCTTATCATTCAGTCAATATACGGGAAACCAGAGCTGTTAGAATTTGCTTTTACCGATACTAATACACCATACCCCTGTTTAGGCACTTCTTTGAGCACGGATAATGCAAAACAGATCCTAAAGTTTATATTTGAGCATATCAATCAATTGGCAACGGAACACAATGTTGTGTACGCAAGGTATTTTGTTGAACCATTATCCGACAAGATACTTCAGTCACAGTATAAGATAAATCCTCTGATATATTTTGATTTTATTGATACATCAATTTCTACAAGTGTAATTAACTTGAATTTTAATGAAGATGAGCTTCTAAGAAATATTAGAAAGGGGCATAAGGCAGATATAAAATTTGCCGAGAAACAAGGATATGCTGTTTCAATGTTTGATAAAAACAATATTACTGATGAAGCATTCCTTACATATAAGAGCATGCATTTTACTGCAGCTGGAAAGAAAACAAGGCGCGATGAAAGCTGGGATATAATGTATCAATGGATTAAATCAGGGTATGCTATTCTTGCCTTAGTTAAAATTAACTGTAATGGACCTTTTGTTGGTGCTGCATTTGTAATAACAAGTCAGTGCAAAGCGTATTATGGTTCAGCGGCAATGGATCCATCAATTGATAGAATGCGCGGCCTTGGCCACCTAATCCAGTGGGAGATCATTAAATATCTCAAACAAAATGGTTTCGGCTACTATGATCTTGGACTTAACGCGTATGTAATGATATCGCAGGATATGCCCAGCAGAAAAGATTTGAGTATTTCAATTTTCAAATCCGGTTTTGCAAATGAGACATACCCATTTTTCAGGGGAGAGCAATTTTATTCTGAAGAATATTTTAAGAATGTGAAATTGGCACTTGTAAATGAATACTGCTTGATGCATTTTCATGACGAGAATGTATAAATTATTGGTTCTAAGATAATTTAATTTAACTATATGTGTATAATTAGGAATAATAACGATGAATGCGCGTAAGTCAGTGCTAATGTTCATATCACAGATATTAATTATAGCAGTAAGTATAATAACAAATAAACTTATATTTACGGTAATTAATCCTGCGGATTATGGTTTGTATGGTTATGCATTTTCAACCTGTGCCTTATTCTTTATTTTCAGTGATATGCAATTTCAAAATGTATTTTTTAAACGCATTGCTGAAAAGGAATCAATACAAAAACATTATTCAACATATATGTTTCTTAAGAACATTCTTATTTGTTTATCTGTTGTATCATTTATTGTATATGTTATTTACAAGCAGTGGAATCATACAATCGGCGATACGCGTGAGATTGTCGTACTCTCAATACTAATGGTGTCGTATATTGCAGATGCATATATGACGGTATTGAGTGTTATCCTGCTCGCGGGTCGTGAAGTAAAAAAATCGCAGTTGATGGGTTTTGTAGTAGCTTTGTCTAGCCTTATATATACAATACTATTTATATATCCAAGTCATAGCCTAAATGTGCTCTGTTTTGCACTGTTTTTCAAATCAATAATAGGAGTATTTGTCGCATGGTGCTTTTTGAAGAACGAAATATCATTATTTAACTTTTCCTATGATAAAGCCATTGGCAAAGATTATATTAAATTTGTTATACCGCTTTTGCCAATTACAATTCTTGGTACATTGTACGATAAACTTGATACGATATTTGTAAAAAACTTTATTTCTGATGTTGAAGCTGGATATTTCGCAGCTGCCCAAAAATTCAATATGTTGTTGCTATTGCCTTCTGGATCAATTATGACAATCCTGTATGCTTCATTTTCTGAATCGGCATCGCGCAAAGATTTTAATACAATCCAGATGACATCAAATAAAGCAACAAAGTATGTATCTCTTATGGTTACGCTTCTATCAATATTTGTTTTCTTTTATGCTAATGAATTTGTGCGTTTATTCATGAGCAATGAATATGTTCCTATTGTTCCAATTATTAGAGTGTTTATGATTCAAGTAATACTAATGAGCGTTTCAAGAACAATGGACACAATAACAATGGCAGCTGAACGCCTTAAAGTATTATCAATATTTGCAATAATCCTATATGTTGTTGGTATTCTTCTAAACATAGTTCTTATACCTGAGCACATAATGGGAATAAAAATGTTTGGACTGAAGAGCGTTGCCCCAGCAGTAAAATCGTTAATTATATATATAATGTCAATCTCGTTTAATGGAATATATTTATATAAAAGAATGAAGATTGTAGTGTACTGGAGATTTTTGTTTCACATAGCAGTTGCAATGATTTCCGGCTTCTTAATTAGTATAGTACCATTGGGCGCAAGTATAAATGAAATTACAGGTCTCACAATAAGGTTCGTATTGTTTGCACTGCTATATTCAGGAACATTATGGCTCATTAGAGAAATAACTAAAGAAGACATTCAATATTTACTAAAAGTGTTTTTACCTGGCAAATTAAAAATATCATAAAAAGGATATGAGGCGATGAAAGAACGGATATTGCTGTATGTAAGAATTGAATATGTTTCGTTGTACAGTGGTGTAATTAGTAATCTGCAAAATATTTATGATTTTGTCTGTATTACACCAACGATTGTTGCTTATGAGGCTTTAAGGACAATTATAGATACGAATATTAAAATCTATTGTATTGAAAAAGAACTGAACAATTATTCTGGCAACCCCACTGATGATGAGTTGTCAAAAATGGAAGATGAACTTGGTGAAACACTCCTATTACTCAATTTCTCAGAACTGTTCATTGTAAAGATGTCCGAAGGAGTGTATTATCACAAAGATCGAAATTTACAATTTTATCAAAGATCAAGCTATTGTTATTATTTATTGTTCAAAAAGATTTTTGAAACTGACAGGCCTAATTATATATTCTTTGAGGTTATTAACTCAGCATTTTCAATTATATGCCAAAATTTAGCCAAGAAATGTAATATTCCTTGCGTAAGCCTTGTAACCGCATATCTTGATAACTCATTCTATTTCTCTGTAGGACGAAGTGCTGCAAACCCGATATTTAAAGAAGAATATAGGAAAATTGACAAAAGTGAATATTCCATTGGAGAAGAGTTGGCTCAAAAGATACTGTACAATAAAATGTCATCTCCTGGTTATATGGAGATAGAGAAAAAGTACAAAAGCAATAGAACTTTTATCATAAAAGTTGTTGATGCACTGAAATTTAATGCTATTAAGAAAATTGGTTGCGGAATAATTAAATTCTATTGGTCTTATTTGTTTAATAGAAAAGCACTCACTTATTCTTCAGTGCCTAATGTACTACAATTATTAGTTCAACGGCATTGGAAAATGCCACGTGGTAGAAAATACTTGAGAAGTGTTATAACTTCTCCTGTATCAGGAGAAAAATTCTTTATATATTTTGTTCATTTCCAGCCAGAGGCAAGCACTTCAGCACAGTCGTCGCTATATGTTAACCAAGAATATATTCTAGAAACACTTGCTGTTACGATACCTCAATCTTACAAATTGTATATAAAGGATCATTCAACAGCTTCAGGAATGAGGGGGAAACAATTCTTTGAAAGGTTCAAATATTATCCAAATGTCAGATTAATTGATCCATCAATCTCAAGCAAGGAATTAATCGCTAAGGCATCAGGAGTCATTACGATAACAGGTACTTCAGGGTTTGAGGCCGCAATATTAAACAAACCCGTGGTGATATTTGGGAACACGTATTATGATTTTTTGAATAATGTTCATAAAGTTAATAACTTCTATGATTTGCCAGGAATATTTAAGAACATTGAACATACTGAAAATATGAGAAATACACGCAATGATGAGAACTCCTTACGAATTACTGCGGCATATGTTAAAAGCCTCTACAAGGGATATGTAAATCCATACTTTAATGGGCATAATCTTGCAACAAAAGATAATATTGATAATGTTTCTGGATCATTATTCTCATTTTTAAAACTTATAAAAAAAGAACAATTAAAAGAAATGTTTATTAAATATACTATTTAAGCAAATTTGTTAATATAGATTATACACCTCAATGAATGAACCTAAAACGAACGGAATAGAAAATGTTGTATTTGTCATACCTGCATATAAACCTGGCGCAGCACTAAACGAAATAGTGAGGCGTCTCAGGCAGTTGTGTGCTTCAAAGATAGTCATAGTTGACGATGGCTCACCACAATGCGCGGCATCGTTCATTAATGATATAGAAAAGGGAAAAGAAGCAGTTGTATTGCACCACAAAGAAAACCTAGGGAAAGGAGAAGCACTTAAAACAGCTTTCAGGTACATTTTGAATACATACACCGCATCGCGCGGTGTCGTGACATTGGATGCTGACGGACAGCACACCCCTGAAGATGCTGTTAAGATGGCTTACACTTTAGAGAATGGGCAGGAGAGCTTGTTTCTGGGGGTAAGACAGTTCAACCAAAATATTCCTTTTCGCAGCAAAATAGGAAATGAAATTACGAAAATAATATTTTGGTTGATTACTTCAAAAAAGGTGTCGGATACTCAGACAGGGCTTAGAGGTATTCCAAAAAGCATGCTCAATGATCTTGTAGCGATAAAAAGCAGCGGGTACGATTATGAAATGGACATGCTTATCTACGCTTGTAAGAGAAAAGTGATATTGACAGAAGTTAACATAGAAACAAAATATGAGAACAATAATGCGTCTTCTCATTTTAACCCATTGCTTGATTCACTTAAAATATATTATGTACTTTTTAGATTTTTAATATCATCATTTGCAGCTTCAATTATTGATACAATAATGTTTGTTTTATTCCAATATATAATTGGGAATATTTTGATAAGCATAATATGTAGTAGATTAATATCGGCAACTATTAATTTTCGAATGACAAAAAGTTATGTTTTCTATTCAAAAGGCAATATATATAAGGAAGTAGCCAAATATTCATTATTAGCTATAACACTTATGCTTGTATCATACGAATCAATTAAATATTTATCCAACACTTTGCAAGTTAATATATACATGGCAAAAATATTTACTGAAACTATGCTGTTTGTTTTTTCGTTTGCAATTCAGAAAATATATATATTCCGTAAAAAATGAAAGAATATTATACATGAACAATAAAAAGATATTTTGACGAGAAACAAAAGGTTTTTTATTTAAATTCCCTATAAGACCAGGAATAGGGTAAGCTAATGAGATTAATAATAATCTTTAATTTAATAAAGTATTTAATAACTTAAAAATAAATCATAATTGGAGGCAAAGTGGATAGTTCAAACCGGAGTAATCTTAAAGAAGAAGTGTTATATAACCTCAAGCAAATAAAATACCGTTTTAAAATCACTCTAAAATTATTGTATCGGTTTCTTTTTAAATCAAAACCAGAAAATATCTTTAAATCTGACTGGGGTTATGATGACCACTATGAAAAATTTTGGGAAAGAGGAGATTATTTTAAGATTCAAAAATACTCCTGTAATGATGTAGCTTTAGTCCCTCCTATTACGCCCTTTGCTTATAAAAGAGCTTGCATTGTAAAAATATTGTCAGAAGAAATATCCCGGAACAATTTTAAAAATATTCTTGAAGTTGGTTCTGGTTCGGGATCGAACATTCTTATGCTTGCCCCTCTGTTTCCAAATGTAAAGTTCACGGGAATTGAGCCTGCAGAAAGCGGCGTAAGAATTGCAAATAAATTTATTGAGACACCACCGCAAGAATATGAAGAAGCATTTAAAATTGGGAAAATACGAAATGCCAAATGTATAAAGGGAAATATTCTGGATAAAGAATCCTTCAAGGAAATAGTTCATGAAAAATATGATTTAGTTTACACCGCCGCAGTATTAGAGCAGCTGCATGATTATATAGATATTGCCTTCAATAATATATTTTCCTTGGGAAACTCACATTTCCTTTTTTTTGAACAGTGGCTTGAGGCAAATTATTTAATTGAAAACTACCATTATCTGGTTTATAATAATTATTTTAGATTTTCATGGAATTATTTGCATAAGTTCAAAAATATTGAAACATTGGATAGAAGTATCCCGCCTTTACAGCCATATTGGCTTAAATATGGAGTTGTAGTTTGCAAAAAAACACAATAAAATAATTAAATGGATATGCGGGCAGAAATAGCCATATATTTTGAAATAGTCTAACAACAAAAGGGAATAGTAAATGAAAAATATTGGGTGGTTTAAACGAACTATTGTTGTTTTTTTATTTATATTCATAATTTCGGGTATTGTAGCTCAATATCTCTCAAGTGTTATTGTAAGAAACCAGTATGATATGGCAAGTTACAATGATATAGTTACCAAGGATCGTTCTTTGAACCGTGTTGATTGGGACATAACCGGTAATATCAATTATCTTGAACTCAAACCGGTTAAATTATTTATCAAAGTATTTTGCATTGTTTTTCCGATTATAGCTTTAGGCTGGTTATGCCTATTTTCATTGTTAACATATTTTGGGGCAAAAGATAAAAATATGTATGTAAATGCGACAATTCCTTTCCTTTCTTTTCTTCTCTTTCTTCCACTTCTTCTAGTTCACGGGATATTTCTGAAAGATGGGGCAACCTATACTTTATTTGGAAATACCGTGCATATTAATTTTTGTGCTCATTTATTTTTCTATCTGGCGATTACCGCATTTTTATTTCTTGCAGTAAAAAGGATACTTGTTGTAGTTGATGAACACAGATTTGATGGCTACGAAATATCATTGCTATTTATTTTTGCGGCATCCTGTGTACTACTTCTTGCAAACGGAGTTAACAGCGACGGCTTGCAGTTTTACGGATTCTTGCGTTCAATAGTTATGGATAGAAATCTCAATTTATTCAATGAAAGGATATATTTTAATCCATTAGAACATTTCATGCCTTTGTCAATTACAAAAACCGGCTACAACTCATTAGGTGGCGCTTACATAGGTTCTTCTCTTGTCGGTGTGCCATTTTTTGTGATTGGCGACATTGCCACTCGGTTTATGCGCATAATAGGTTTGCCGATAGAATTGAACGGTTATACTTTTCCGTACCGTTTCTTTGTTTCGCTTGGTTATTCCGCATTTGGTTTTGCTGCCTTTTGGCAAATGTATAGGTTCACTAAACAATATTTTACTAGAAAGGCGTCTTTTCTCGCGGTATTGGGGATACTATTTTTTACAACTGCCACTTTTTACATGTTTTTTGATTTCGCATTTTCCCATACCATTTCACTGTTCTTTGTTACCATGTATTTAATAATGAGCATTAGAAATTTCGGAAGCAAAACTTTAAAACAATCGTTGTTACTAACACTTGTAGCCGGTGCTATGCTCACAGTGCGGCCTTCCAATGTTATTTTCCTGTCATTATCGCTAATAGAAATGCTGTATTTTATTATTAAAGGAACAGCTGTGTCTGATGCAAAAGTGATGAAAGCTACTATTTTAAAAGCATTATGCATAGTAGTTGTATTTCTTATAGCTTATTCTCCTCAGCATATAAGTATTAAACACATAATATCAGGTGGAGGTTTTCTTCCGAATTTGGGTGGTAGTGGTGAAGGAGGATTACCATATACATGGAGCAGACCCGATCTGCTTACACTCTTTTTCCATAAAAAAGGACTTTTTATGGTAACCCCGATGGCATTGATTGCCTGTATAGGATTCATTTTTATGGTAATTAAATATCCTTTTCTGGGTTTTCTTCTTATCGTTCCATTTGTGATTCTCAGTTATACGCTTTCCTGTTTCAATTTCCTTTACGGAAAAGCGGTTTGGACTTCATTTGGTTCGCGGTATTTTTCAGAATGCGCGCCTATTTTTGTTATGGGGCTTGCGTCTCTAATAGATTTTGCTGACAAAAAAATAATATTGTCCAAATTGAAAGATAAGTTTATATTACGATATTTGCGCGTAGAGTATCTATTAATCGCATTTATGGCATACCTGGCTTTGTATAGAGGACCTTACAATACATTTATAGAAGACGGTTTGCAGGGTTTTAATACTTTTATTTTCGGAATGTATCCTTACTTTATCAAAGAATTGAACAGGAATTATTTTACATCATTGTACTATTCAGCTGTTAGGATATGGGTCTCAAACGGAATTATGCTAATAGGCATAACAGTTGCCACTGCCCTGATAGCAATAACTATTGCCAAAAGAACTATTTTTATTGAATTTCTCAGAAAATATGCATTAAAAATAATTATACTTTGTTGTGCAGCATGTTTGATGACAGACACCATATTTCTATTGATGGATACTAAAGCAGATGTCATGCTTGTGGGGAAAACAGTAACAGGCAATAATGTAATCCTTCAATCGGGAGAAATGAAAAAAACTGTTGCAATCGATAGGTTTATCAGTGTGCGTAAATTGAAATTAATATCAAATACAGTAAATTCAGCGGAAATACCGAATGGAACTGTCATTGGACGCATGGAAATAACTACAAAAGAAGGCCAGACATTTTCAAAAGATGTCCGTATCGGAAATGATGTCGCTGAATGGGCATTGCATCGGCCGGATGTCAGCTCTTACGCGCAGCACAACGATAAAAATATACCTTTTATTGCAACACAATATGATCGTTATGGAAACGGCACGGGAAGTGTGCTATTTCCTATAAAACGATATATAATCACAATGGATTTAGGGAAAGCGGTCAAACCAACAAAAATAACTATTGAACTTTTGAACAAAGACATAAACTGGAATATTTATAATTTTGTAGGCCAAAAAGACGAAAACACAACAGGCCATATGACCGTCATATTAATATTATTGATAATGTCTATAGCAGTATTTATTTTCCCTGTTAATAGGCCGTTTTATAAGGTAATAGATAACTTTATTAATAAAGTGTGAGAATTTAGTATGAATGAAATGAAGTACAAGTTCACTTGTTATATATCCAATATAGAAGAATACTACGAACTTCTAAAACAATACAGAATTGAAGATGTCTTTTTTGTATGCATCACAATAGAGGTGTTTTACTACTTCAAACTAAAAACCTGCCTCCCAAGTACACAATATGTATTTATTGGCGACACGATAGAAGCGGATAAATTTGATTTTATTGAAGAAGGGAAAAACATTCCCAGGGATATTTATTGTTTACTTTACTCCTATGAGAATATAATCAAAGACGCGCTCCGTTTCTTTTGTTATATGAAAGAAGCTGTTGAAAATGTATCTCGTAATATCCATTCTGAAGGGATTTTAGTATTCCGATATACCGGTAACCGCACCTTACGATATAATATTGGTTATGATCATCAAAACATCCATTCATTAATTGCGACCATAGTAGAACGGTTGCATACTGATATTGTAAAAAATAATATTCACGAAATATTAATGCCGAAAAAAGAGAAATTAAAAGAATTTATTAAAACCTGTTTTTATTTTCCGGCATCGATTTATCGTATTTTATCGGCTTTAATACTGAATGGAATTCAATTGTTGGCGCGTATTTATATACAGATATTTAGCTTCTTTAAAAAGGACACAAATGTCTATGTGCTTGTAGGCAACGAGATCAATCTAAAATATTTAGACGAATACGGCAAATTAAAGAAAGGTTCCGATAATAGTGCATTGTTATTATATACAAGCAGATATGTTTATTTCCATAATTGGCTGAAAGAAAGCATTGGATATCGCAGAATAATTATACCTCTGGCTTTTCCTCAATTTCTTTTACTTCAAACAATGCTTCCGTTTTCGCGTAAAAAAATATATCCACCTTCAAAAATCAAATTACTACAGGTATAAAAAGTAAGATAGCAAACATAATATCAAATCCAAAACTGCATGAAGTAATTGAGTACATACTAAGCCTATATCTGGAAATGAAAATGTATGATGGGTTGCTTTCAGTCGTGCGGTCGTTTGAAAACAAAACAGACATAATAAGTTATGAAGGAGGCCAGACGGCCGGATACGGATATTTTCTTGAGAAAATATCATTAGAAACACAGCAAAATATTAGGAATATTGATGTTATGTATCATGGTTCAATTAACACGGTATTTGATTTCAAACGCTATAAAGGGGTGATAAATAACGAGAAAGTGCGTTTCTTTGTCAGGAACATGATAGAATACGACATTCTTAATGCTGGAGGCATTAAGAACAATAATATCCATGTATGCAATCGTGATATGGTACTGGAAACTTCACCTACAAATGAAACAATTACACATGAAACGACAAGAGATTCAATTTTAGAGAAATATGGGCTTTGCAAAGATACTAAAAAAGTGCTGTTGCTCAGCGCTTCCGGCTCACCTTTAAGCGATAAAATAGATATAAAAAGGAACTTTGACGCTATAGAAATGCTGTTGAATTATCTCAACCGTAAAGATATGGAAATTATGATAAAACCGCACCCTCGCTATGATTATTATAATCTCTTAGGTCTGTTAACAGAGAAATATCATAACACGCATTTATATACAAACTACAATTATGGTGAATACATTCTAACAAAGGGCGATAAGCAAAATACGGCGAGAATCGTATCCATGCCGAAGTACGATTTGGATGAATTGCTATCTATAAGCGATCTTGTTGTCTGCGCGGGCATATTTAATTCTGCCATGCTTAGAAGCGTCTATTTGAAACGGCCAACGATCTATTTAACCAGCGCCTTAATGGATAGTAATTATGCAAAACACTCGTTTGATAGGTATTTTTATTGTTCAACTGGCATGCAAAGCATATATAGCACAATAGATTCCATATTGAGTACTGAAAGTATGCCTAAGAATGTAAAGCATTTTGAAAAATTGTACAATATCAAACATCTTAAATCAGATTGCCTCCATTAGTAACATTTGAAATAGTTTATAATTAAGACGAGGTTTATGAAATCAGCGTTTTCACTTGAAATTGATAATAATAGTAAATATTTTCACATATCTGAATTTGATAGAAATGAGATTGATAATCCCGATGTATATGCTTTATCTCGAATTCATTATAGATACCGGATTGACAAAATGGTTGGTTTTGTAACAAAAGTTTTTCATAACCCGGAAAATACAAAAGTAGTTGATATTGGTTGTGCCCAGGGCAATCTAAGTCTATTATTGGCTGAAATGGGTTACTCTGTGTACGCAGTTGATTTGAGGGAAACATATCTTGAATATTCAAAATTGAAATATGAGCACGGTAAAATAGTATGGTTGAATGAAAATGTTGAAAAAATCGGCACTGTGTATCCACAAGGCACATTTGATGTCGTGATATTAGGCGAACTTATTGAACATTGTGCTTTTCCGGAAAACATACTTGCTGATGCGATGAACCTTTTGCGTGAAGGAGGATCGCTCATTGTTACTACACCTAACGCTAACAAAATCTTTAATGATATACAAAAGTTTAGCAAAGTAAAGGATAGGCAATCACTCGTTAATAAACAGTATGGCCCAGATGGGTGTGACCATCTATTTCTATTTGAAATCTCGGACATGAAATCCATTAAACCGTTAAACTCAACAATCATTGAAAGTGGATATATTGGCTCATCATTAGTCAATCGCTTTACGATGCCATTATTGAAACTATTACCGATAGTTGCTATCAACTGGATAATGAAAATTGCAAATTTAGTTTGGCCTGTAAATAGATATTTATCTTATGGTCTATATTGGATATTAAGAAAGAATTCCAGTGCGAAAATTTCTGTGAATTGAGCATTACAAATTGTTACTTTAAACTCAAAATAATCTAAAATAAAATAGTGAGTTAGAATATTATGAAAATATCATTCATTGTTGCAACGATGAATAGGGATAAGAAATTGGAGGAGTGTCTTAAATCGATTGATCATTCGGTAATGGTCTGTCCGGGTGTTACAACTGATACTATTGTTGTTTATCAAAATGGAACTAGGCCAACTCTCGAGCTGATAGCAAATCACCCAAATACACAATTTTTAACAATTGAAACCAAAGGGCTTGCGCTGTCAAGAAATTACGCGATAAGTAAATCTACTGGAGACTATCTCGTATTTATAGATGATGATGCAGTCATTGACCATGGGTTTATTAAAGTGCTAAAGAGTGTAATTGAATCAACACATGCGAATGCTTACTGTGGTAAAATAATTGATCCAAAAAGCAAGAAAAACTTTACAGGCCATTTTTCACCAAATAGGAATATGCAGCTAAGGATGTCGGACTATAGATTATTCATGGGAAGCTCACACATCCTTTCTAAAAATTTACTTACTCGCCTTGGTGGATATGATGAAATGTTTGGAGCAGGCGCACAATATCCTGCCGCCGAGGAAACCGATCTATTCTTTAGAATATTAAGAAATAAGGAAAAAGTATTGTATATACCAGAGTTGATTTTTATGCATTCAATAGAGAATGTAACACAGAAAGAAAAAGTGTTCAAATATTCATTTGCAATTGGAGCAATGTTTGCAAAACAAATATTCAATGATCCTTGGCATTGCATGTACTATATTTATATGGTTGCAAATATATTGTTAAGAAGTGCTGTGCGAATGGTTCAATACATTATTGTTCCTCATAGTATAGAGTTAAAGAATAGCCGATTTCATTATAGAGCTGTCTTTGAAGGAACAATTCATGGGTTTCTATCATATCGCAAAAAAGGTACATATTAATGAGAATTGGTATTGATGCACGAGTTCTTTCAAATCAACGCACAGGCATCGGTACCTATCTTATTAACATCCTTAGATGTATTGAAAAGTTAGATACAGATAATGAGTTCTTCCTATACTCAAATAGAGAAATCGTCCTGCCATTCGTTAATCCTCGTTGGACAAAGCGCATCGGAACTGGAATCATTGCCAAATTAGGTACGCTGTGGTTGAATACATCTGGCCGTTCGCAAATGATACGAGATAAGATTGATGTTTTTTGGGGGGCTCAGCAAGTTTTACCAATAGGGCTTAAGATTAGAAAAGTAGTAACAGTGTGTGACTTTGTTTGGCATTATTATCCGCAAACAATGTCAAAGTATAATTTATTTATTCATAGATTGTTTGCAAAAAAAGCGATTATAAACGCAAATGCTATACTCTGCATCTCAGAAAATACTGCAAATGATTTAAAAATACTCGTGCCAAATTCTAATCCAGTTTATGTAACACCTTGTGCGGCAAATACTAATTTTAAACCTTATGGAAAAGATGAATCCAGAAAATATATTAATAACAAATATCAATTTTCAGAAAAATATATTCTATCTGTAGGGACAGTTGAACCAAGGAAAAACATAGTATCTTTGATAAAAGCATTTAAAATACTTAAAGATAAACACAGAATTGATTCAAAATTAGTAATTGCTGGATGTAGAGGTTGGAAAACAAGTGATTTATTGTCGGAATATAGAAAATTAAACTTTAATTCTAATGAAATAATATTTTTGGGTTTTATACGTGACGATGATATGCCAAAACTTTATTCGGGTGCTGAAATATTTGTATTCCCATCCTTGTATGAAGGTTTCGGTCTTCCTGTTTTGGAAGCAATGTCATGTGGCTGTCCAGTTATAACATCTAATGTATCTTCACTCCCAGAAGTTGTTGGTAACGCAGGAATATCTATTGATACGAATAATGAAAAAATCTTAGCGTACGAAATGAATGCGTTATTAGATGATAGCAATAAAAGAACTCAACTATCAGTTCGCGGTTTAGAAAGAACAAAATTATTCTCTTGGGAAAGGTCCGCAAAACTAACGCTACAAGTACTAACACAAAATGAGAAATAATTTATGATATTAATGTTTTTAATCATTTTAACACTGCCATTTACAAACACATTGGTCATTAATATCGGATTTCCTTTGAAGATATATGAAATCGTTGGCATACTGCTTTGTTTCATGGCACTAATCTCTGTGATAATGCGTAAGAAATTCATTTTGTTGCGTAGTGAAGGTTATTCAATATACATGTACCCACTTATTGCCTTCATAGCATGGTATGCATTCTCGGGTATAGTAGGCATATATAGGGCAAGTGACATAGTTATGCCTATATGGGCGCTTGGTAGAAATACATTAACTAATGCAGTACTGATGAAACTGTTATATGTGTTGTTAAACTGTTTTCTTTTTGGATTCTTTATCGCTAATATTAGAAGTAAAGAACGGTTGATAAGAGTCATCAGGTGGTGGATCAGCGCGAGTGTTATTGTTTCTCTATACGCCATATATTTATTCATAACATCTGCGATGCATTCTAATCCATGGCTATTGCCCGGAACATTAAGTGTTCAGTATGGTTTCTTGCCAGGCATAGGGGAATTTATCAGGTGTGCAACATTTAAGGAAGGTAACTTTTATGGCGGATATATGAATGCATCACTGATGATGATACTTCCATTTCTTTTCACTAATACCATTCCGTCATTGTTTCAATATAAAAAGCTTAAGTGGTATTATTTTATCATAATGGTGAGTGGTTTGCTGATTTCGGCATCAACCATAAACATCGTTGTCTTCGTTGTGCTCATGTGTGCGTATTTGTGGAGCATACGAGTTAGAAAACATTCAATCAAAATAAAGTTGATGTTTTTATTTATAGGAATATTACTCTTTGGAATTATTTTCATTTCCACTCCTGCTGGCAAAACAATGGTTATTAATAAAATATTTTCAAATGATGTGCAAATGAGCATGTCAAAGCGTGATAGATTAGGATGTATTGTTACAGCAACAAAAATGGCGTTAGTATATCCAGTCATTGGGGTAGGCCCAACAAATTTTGGCCTGTATTATGATCGATTTAAACTTGACGGAATGGTTGCGGGAACAGGTGAAAAACGGATAGCAAACAATATTTACGCGGAAATATTATGCGAGACGGGGTTCACTGGTTTGGCTTTGTTTTTAGCGTATTTATTTAGTATTCGATATTTGTATAAAAAACAGTCAAAGATTATTGATCATAAACTAATGCCTCTGGTCAAAGGGCTGTATTTTGCATTCATCAGCATGCTCATTGTGTTTATGGCATTTCCAACATTCACTCTTACATTTCATTGGATTCTTATCGGTCTGTTAATTGCATCAATTAATATAGGTGTCATGGAAAAACGCAATGAGAATAGCTTATAACGCACGATTTCTATCAGCATCTAATGTAACCGGCGTTGAAAGGGTTGCTTATGATCTGCTGCTGCATTTGGTTAAGCAAGATTCCAAAAATGAATATATCGTGTTTACGGCTAAAAAAGAATATCTTGGTTCAATAGCAATATCTCCTAATGTTACTTGTGTTGAATGCTCATTATTAAGGGGAAATCGCTTTTTAAAACATGTCTGGGAACAATTTGTATTGCCATTATATGTTCTTATCTACAAATGTGATGTTCTGTTTAATCCAACCAATACAGCGCCTATAATAAACTTTAGCAAAACCATCTTGTTTCTCTGTGATGTATCATTTATGGTCAATCCAAAATGGTTTTCAAAAAGCTTTAGCATCTGTTATAGATTCATAATACCTATAATATCACGAAGAGCGAATGCAATTATCACCATATCACAAAGCTCTAAAAATGACATTGTTAAATATTGTAAGGTCAGTGAAGATAAGGTCAAAGTAGTATATCCGTCTCTGAGTGGTATATTTGATGCTAACAATGACGGACAAAATGATAGTGTATTAGCTAATTTACATATACGAAAACCGTTTGTGTTGTTTACGGGTTCAATTAATCCAAGAAAGAATCTCAAAAATCTAATTACTGCATTTAAAAAGTATAAAAGTAAATTTAATGATATGGAACATTCACTTATAGTTGTTGGGGCAATGAATACAAATTTTGCTCCCGAGGCTTTAACCAATGATAAAAATAATAATATTGTATATGTTGGATATGTTGATGATAATCAATTGAAGTCACTGTATCAAGAGTCGGAGCTTTTCATATACCCTTCATTGTATGAGGGTTTTGGCTTGCCTCCCTTAGAGGCTATGTGTTGCGGAACTCCAGTAATTGTGTCTAATACTTCATCTCTTCCAGAAGTATGTGGAGACGCAGCAATCTATGTTGACCCTGAAAATACTGAACAAATTTCGGATGCCATTAATAATATATTGTGTAATGCTGATATGCGTAAAAAAATGATTATGAAAGGTAAAGAACGGGTATTGCACTTTAATTGGGATGATGCCGCAAAGAATGTTATACATATCACTGAAGAGGTTTCGTTGTGAAAATTGCAATCGTTCATGATTTTTTAAACCAATATGGCGGTGCCGAGCGTGTTGTAGAAGCTTTGCACGAAGTATATCCCGATGCACCAATATATACTTCTATTTATGTACCAAGGAATCTTCCTGATATATTTAAAACAATGAATATCAAAACTTCATATATGCAAAAACTGCCTTTTTTAAAGCATTTTAAAAAGTATCTATTGTTATATCCGAGTGCATTTGAAACATTTGATTTAAGTCAATATGATGTTGTACTAAGCAGTTCAAGTGCCTTTGCTAAAGGAGTAAAAACCAGTAGTTCAACCTGTCATGTTTGCTACTGTTATACACCTATGCGTTTTGCATGGAATTATGGAAATTATATTGGGAAGGAAAATATAGGTAAACTGGCAAAGAAATGCCTGCCATATTTTCTAAAATATCTAAAATCATGGGATGTTAAAACGAGTAGGAAAGTTGATTATTTTATAGCTATTTCGCGTGAAATTCAAAAACGCATAAAAGCATGTTATTTGCGTGAATCTGATCTAATTTATCCTCCAGTAAATACTCGTGACTTTTCTGTGTCATCACATGTTGCTGATTATTTTTTAGTAGTTTCTCGATTAAATGGATACAAACGGATTGATTTGGTTGTAAATGCCTTTAACCAGTTGAAATTGAAGTTGAAAATAATTGGCGATGGCCCTTGTAGAAATTCTTTAGAGCAGATAGCCGGGCATAATATTGAATTTCTAGGGAAAGTTGACGAGATATCTTTGCGGAATAACTATGCTCATTGTCGTGCAATTATATTCCCAGGTGAAGAAGATTTTGGAATTGTACCTCTTGAGGCTCAATCATCAGGGAGGCCGGTTATTGCATTTGCGGCTGGTGGTGCTCTTGAAACGGTAATTGACGGCCGCACTGGTATATTCTTTAATACACAATCAGTTGAGTCACTGATTGATGCGATTAATAGATTTCTGAAATTGGAAAACACTTTTGATAGTTCACAAATTAGAGCTAACGCTATTCAGTATGATAAAGAGATATTTAAAAAAGCAATTTTCAATTATGTTAATGTGAAATACGAAGAATTCAAGAAAAGGGCTTAGCTTAGACAAAACATTTATGATTCAATATGTTATATATTTACTGATTATCTTAATACCCTTTCAAATGTAAGTGCATATAAGATTTGCAAAAATCAGGCAAATGCAGAATGAAGGGCTATACGGTCACTTTCATAATAATATAAAATGTTATACAATAAAATAGTTATTATTTAAGGTAAAATATATTATGATAAAGTGTAAATTGCAGCGGCCTATAATTACAAAAAAACCATGGGGCAGTGAAGAATTATTTGCACATACAAGTCGTTATGCTGCAAAGATTCTTGTAATAAACAAAGGGCACAGATTAAGCCTTCAATATCATCGCGTAAAAGATGAGACACTGCTGCTTTTAAGCGGGCAATTGCGACTCGTTATTAGCGATGGCAAAACATTAAAAGAATCAATAATCTCAAAAAATGTTGCATTTCATTTGCCGCCTAAAACAATTCATAGAATGGAAGCGTTAGAAAAGTGTATTTTAGTTGAGGTTTCAACCCCTCAGCTGAAGGATGTAGTGCGACTGCATGATGACTATAATCGGGAGAAAAAAAATGGCTAAGAAAGCTATGATCACGGGAATTAGGGGGCAGGATGGAGCCTACTTATCCAAATTATTATTAGAAAAGGGATATGAGGTTTTTGGAGTTGATAGAAGGAGTGGCGGGGCAACAAACTGGCGCATGAAAGAACTTGGAATTGAAAATGATGTCAAAATCCTGTATATGGATTTACTTGAGATGACAAATATTATGCAGGTAGTAAAGAAAATACAACCAGATGAGGTGTATAATCTTGCGGCGCAAAGTTTTGTGCAGTCATCATTTGATCAGCCAATATTAACTTCAGACATTGATGCACTGGGAGTTTTGCGCATACTTGAGGCAATAAGAACACTAGCACCCTCTGCACGCTTTTATCAGGCATCTACAAGTGAAATGTTTGGCAAGGTTCAGGAAATACCACAAAAGGAAAGCACGCCGTTTTATCCACGGAGCCCCTATGGAGTTGCAAAATTGTATGGACATTGGATAACTATCAATTATCGGGAATCGTATGATATGTATGCATGTTCAGGAATTCTTTTCAATCATGAATCGCCTTTACGCGGACAGGAATTTGTAACAAAAAAAATAACGCTTGGTATTGCTGCGATTTTAAATGGTTCACAAGAAAAGATTGTTCTTGGGAATATTGATTCAAAAAGAGATTGGGGATTTGCAAAAGAATATGTTGAAGCAATGTGGCTAATGCTACAGCAAGAAACGCCTGACGATTATGTAATTGCAACTGGGGAAACACACACTGTCAGGGAGTTCTTGGAAATAGCATTTAAGTATGCAGATATTGACATTGAGTGGAAGGGTACTGGTGTAAAGGAAAAAGGAATTAATAAGAAAACTGGCGATACGATAATAGAAATATCATCAGAATATTTCCGTCCGGCAGAAGTTGATATCCTCATTGGTGATTCCACAAAAGCACAGCAAAAACTTGGATGGAAACCAAAAACAAAGTTTTCAGAGTTGGTTAAGATGATGATAGAGCATGATTGTAGGGGTGTAAAATAGCTAACATGAAAGCACTTATTCTTATTGGTGGAATTGGAACACGGCTTCGGCCATTAACCTGCTCAACCCCGAAACCGCTATTACCTATTGTCAATAAACCATTTCTTGAGTATCAATTTGAGCTGCTGAAAAAACACGGTATCACTGATATTATTTTGTGTATATCATATCTTTCTAATGCATTTGAAGAATATTTTGGTACGGGGAAGAAATGGGGAGTTAAAATCCAGTATGTACATGAAAAAGAACCTCTCGGAACAGGAGGCGCAATTCGTAATGCAAATCACATAGTTGACGATAATTTGTTGGTCTTAAATGGCGACATATTGACGGATATTGATCTCAAAGAATTCATGCATTACCATCTTGCAAATAAGGCCTGTGTTACAATAGCTCTTGCCAGAGTAAAGGATCCAACCGCATTTGGCTTGATTGAATTAAATAAATTTGGAAAGATTAATCGTTTTCTTGAAAAACCTTCGTGGGATGAAGTAACTTGTAACACCATCAATGCAGGTATCTATATGTTGTCAAAAGAAGCAATCAATCAAATACCTGAAGGGATCAACTATTCAGTGGAAAGAGGATTGTTCCCGACATTGCTTGCAAAGAATAAACGCGTATTCGGATATTCCAAAGCATATTATTGGATGGATATTGGCGCAATAGATAAATATTTGCAGGCACATGCCGATGTAATGACACACATAATCAAGGTGCCTATTAACGAAAAGCAACAATCCGCAAAATTCTATATTGGAAATAAATGCAAAACTGGTGAACATATTCAAATTGATGGTATATTGGTTTGCGGATCAAATTCAAAAATTGATGACGCGACAACATTTGTTGGAAATGTGTGTTTAGGTAATAATGTTTCGGTTGGCAAAGGAACATATATTCGGGATTCTGTAATTCTTGATAATACACGAATTGCCGAAGGTGTGAGGATTGAGCAATCTGTTATTGGAAAAAATTGTCTCGTCGAAGCCAATTCAATAGTGAGTTCTGGTACAGTACTGGGTGATAGAACAACTGTTAGAAAATATTCCCGCCTATAAACTTTATGTGCTTTAGCATCACACTAAATTACCTATGAACACTATTCAAAATAAATCAATTAATGCTATTCGTTTTGGAACTGATGGTTGGCGCGCGATAATTGCCGACCAGTTCACTTTTAATAATGTGCGTCGCGTAGCAAGTGCTATTGCGCAATATGCCTATTCAAAAATTAAACCCGAACTTTGCAATAGGTTTGAGAACCGAGACGAAAGAGACGGAGGCAGTTTTGACGCAAAAACCGCAGATAATGGTTATTCCATTGGCAAGGATTTTGCGGAAAAAAATGTCCCGTATCTTTTGACGAATTCCGAATCCTATTGCAAAATTCGGGTTAAATCTCCTTTGATAGTTGTCGGTTATGACACTCGATTTCTTTCTGCAGATTTTGCTCGTGTTGTAGCTGAGGTGCTTTCAGCGGAAGGATGTACGGTAATTTTAAGCAACTCTGTTCTGTCAACCCCAGCCCTCTCTTCGGCAGTTGTATCAAAGGGTGCATTCGGGGGTGTTATGATCTCGGCAAGTCATAATCCGGCCTCATTTAACGGAATAAAATTCAAAACGGCACAAGGATGCTCAGCCCCTGAATCGGTCACAGACATCTTTGAAAAAAACTTGTCTTCTGATATTAAAACACGGGTTAATCCTCAGCAAAATTCCAAAACAACGTATACCATGGCTAATCTTACTAAACCATATCTTAAGCGACTAACATCAATGGTTGATCTTTCTCTCATTAAAAAGACACCAATGACAATTGTTGTTGATCCTTTATATGGAGCTGGTATCGGATATATGCAATCGCTCCTTGGAAGTTCTAAAATCAACATCATTGAAATACACGGTAATGCGGATCCTTTATTTGGAGGTATTCATCCGGAGCCGATAGAACATAATCTTGGCGACCTCAAATTGGCAGTAAAACAATCCGCCGCCGCTGCCGGCCTTTCAACGGACGGTGATGCCGATCGCATAGGCGTTGTTGATGATAAAGGCAACTATCTGACACCTCATCAGATATTTCCGCTTATTTTATATTATTTGACGAAATATAAGGGGTTAAAAGGTAAGGTTGTCCAGGCATTATCACTTGGATATTTAAGCAAACGCATAGCAGCGGCTTATTCCTTACCATTTGAAGAAGTGCCTATTGGATTTAAATATATAGCCGATCGTATCATGAACGAAGAAGTGCTCATTGGTGGCGAAGAGAGTGGCGGCTATGGCTATGGGAACTACATTCCCGAGAGGGATGGTATTCTAAACTCACTGGTAATTTTGGAAATGTTGTCGACTACAAAGAAATCGTTGTCGGCGCTTATTGATGAAATGCAAAAAGTATATGGGACATCATGTTATATGCGTACTGATTTTGTTAATCCAGGCATTAAAAAGGAAACACTTGTTTCAAGTATAAGGGAATGTGCTCCAAAAACAATTTCTGGCTTTAAAGTGTCTGAAATAAAAGATTTTGATGGAGTTGAATTTGTGCTTGAGAACGACTCTTGGATACTATTTCGGCCATCGGGCACTGAGCCGGTCATACGAGTATACGCAGAATCAGACAATTCATCGTCAACTAAGGCAATGATCAAATGGGGAAATCAGCTTATCAAATCATTAATAAACAAAGCGTCCTGAGTTTTGTATAAATCCTTATCGGTCATTATTTAATGGGAAGCACTACAAATCTTACAAGAAAATTGTATGAAATTATGGATTCCCGATAGGGACATTCTAGGATGACAACTAAAAAAAAGCGTCATTGCGAGGAAGTAGTAGCGACGAAGCAATCTAATAGTTAAGACGAGATTGCTTCACCCTTTCGGGATTCGCAATGACGACAAAAACACAACTCTATTTGTTATTCTCGGTGAAAATTGATTTATGCTAAATCATTTTGTAAAATAGACGAAAATAGGGGGAAGCATGGAAGACATGGAAATATCACTTAATGACATCTTGAAGGTACTAAAAAAGCATTGGAAATTGATTATATTGCCAACGATAGTTGTTGGGTTGTTGGCACACATATATGCGCATAACCTGCCGAAAGAATACGAATCATCAGCATTAATAAAGATAGGGTATATTGGTCAGGATCAGTTGGATTCGGTCGGCAGTATAACTGCAATCATGAGTTCTGAACAACTGCGAAAACAAGTAGCTATCGAGGCTGGGCATGTGAATGATCTTAACTACATACAAGCACTTACAGGCATGGTACAATATTCTGACGAATCTGGAATGCTTAAGATTACAGCAAAGACGCAAAATCCAGTCACAGCAAAACAGTTAGCGGACATTGTTGCAAAAATAGTAATTGAGAGGCACAAAATAGGCTTTGACAATGGAAAGATTGAACTTAATCAGATGGTTAATTTTGTTAAGGAAAACATTAGACCTATTCCATTAAGTAGTGGTATTAGAGAATTCCGACTTGTCCCATCTGAATTAGTAATCACTGCAAGTGTTCCCAATCATGCAAAAGAGTCAAAGATGCCAATCGTTCGTGTCAGTGTTTTGATTTCATTCTTACTGTTAAGCATGCTTGCGTTGTTCAAAGGAAAAGATATCATATCAAAGAAAAGTTGTTAAATTATAAATAAAAAGTAAACTAATTAATTTTCTATTTACATTATTGCTACAACACAAAAATTCAAAGGAGATTTAAGTGTCAAAAGATGAAAAAAACAAAGCATTAGATTTAGCACTTGCACAAATAGAAAAAGATTTTGGTAAAGAAGCGATAATGCGCCTTGGTGAAAAGAAACCCAAAACAAATGTTGATGTAATACCAACCGGTGCTTTGCCATTAGACATAGCAATAGGAATTGGCGGTATACCCCGCGGAAGAGTTATTGAAATTTATGGTCCGGAATCATCTGGTAAATCCACACTGGCACTTTGCATAGTTGCCCAAGACCAAAAACAAGGTGGCATAGCGGCATATATTGACGCAGAACACGCAATGGACCCAGAATACGCAAAAAAACTTGGGGTAGATGTTGACAACCTTTTAATCTCTCAGCCAGACTCTGGTGAACAAGGTTTAGAAATTGCCGACAAACTTATCCGTTCCGGTGCTGTAGATGTAATAATTATTGATTCCGTGGCAGCACTTGTACCCAGGGCAGAAATAGAAGGCGATATGGGTGATGCAGTAATGGGGTTACAAGCTCGTTTAATGAGCCAAGCATTAAGGAAGCTTACTGGAACAATAGCAAAGTCAAATACTTCACTAATTTTCATAAATCAATTAAGGCAAAAAATTGGCGTAATGTGGGGGAACCCTGAAACAACACCGGGTGGGCTTGCGCTTAAATTTTACTCCTCAGTTCGCCTTGATATACGAAAAATTGAATCTGTTAAAAAAGGCGAAGAATTCCTTGGAAACAGAGTGCGTGTGAAAGTTGTTAAAAACAAAGTTGCATCGCCGTTTAAACATGCAGAATTTGACATAATTTTTGGCGAAGGAATTGATAGAGCAGGTTATTTAATAGATATGGGTGTCACTGAAGGGCTTATTGAAAAAGCCGGAACATTTTTCTCTTATGATGGCGATAAAATTGGTCAAGGCAGAGATAATTCCAAAACATATTTAAAAGAACATCCTGAAGTTGCGGACAAAATTGAAAATACAATTCGCGAGAAATACTTTGGCGTTAAAACAGAAACAAAAAATGAAAATACCCATAATCCTCAGCCAAAGCAAGTTAAAAGTTCAAAAAAATAACAACTAAACACATACAAAACGGCATTAAACAAACTTCAAAGTTTTTAATGCCGTTTATTTTAAAAAATGAAAATTGCATACTTTGTATTAGATATCTCATTTCTTGGAGGCATTGAACGCTACACACGAGAGCTGGCTGCATATGTAGCTAATATGGGGCATGAAGTACATATCTACTCATCTACAGAGTGCAACATACCATCAGTTACATCTCATAAAATTAAAGTTTACAGTTTTTTACCTCGGTGGCTTAAAATATTGCAATTTCAGATTACCCTCAATAATAAATTTAAAGATAGTTATGACATTATTCACAATCAAGACACATATACTAAATATGACACAGTAGTAACTGCTCATAGTTGCCATGCGCAATGGGTTAGACAATGTAAAAAAGAATCAATTAAACAATGGCATATTAAAACACTCTATCCTTTGCATTGGGTATTGCTCTATAATGAAAAACGAAGATTTACTAAATCAAAAAGAATTACAGCGGTGTCTCAGAAAGTTAAAGATAAAGTTTGTAATATTTATAATGTAAGTCCAGATAAAATTGATGTTATTTACCCAGGGATTTCATTAAAAAACACTCAATTAAAAAGCAAAGAATATTTAAGGGAAGAACTAAACATCCCTGCAAATGCCTTTATACTTTTGTTTGTTGCCAATGAATTTAAACGAAAAGGACTGTCGGTTATTTTAAAAGCTCTTGAATTTGCAAATAACAAAGATATTTTTCTTTTAATTGCAGGTTCTGGGAAAATTAAGAACTACCTGAATTTAACATCCTTTGACATTAAAAAAGTTAAATTCTTAGGAAAGGTTAAAGATGTAAGTAAGCTCTACGCAGCATCAGACCTATTGGTATTGCCAACAAAACATGAGGCCTTTGGTATGGTTGCAGCGGAAGCGATGAATGAATCTTTGGCAGTTTTAGTTTCAAAACTCGCTGGTGTAGCAGAAATAATAAAAGATGAAAACTGTCTGCTTTACACCCCAGGTGATTATAAGGAACTCTTAAGAAAAATCAATTTTTTTGCATCTAACAAAAATCTTGCTTATGAGTGTGGGCAAAAATTAAAAACAGAAGTCAAAAAATATTCATGGGAATATGTTGCAAATAAAACTATTTTATCCTACCACAAGATAGCTAACAATGCCAAACAATAAAATTTTCTCCAATGTTCTTATCCGCTGGAGCGGAGAAATACTAAGCAAAGGGCTTTGGTTTTTCTTTTTAATATATCTTGCGCGAAAACTTGGTGTTGAGCAGTTTGGGCAGTTAAATTACGCGTTGTCATTTTCCGCATTGCTTATCGTCTTTACTGACTTCGGTACAAACTTATTCTTAGTTAAACGCGTTGCTGCAGAAAAAAACATTGATGAAAAAGAAAATCTATTAAATCAGGTATTATGGTTTAAAGTAATAACAACAATTATTTTACTGTTAATAGCGGTAGTACTGCAAAGACACAATAATATTTCTGGAACAGCAACACTAATTATAACTCTCTCATTTGCAATCTCTGCATTTCTTGACCCACTAAACTCAATATACCGCGCTCATAAACACATTAATATTGAAACATATATAATGTTTTATTGGCGAATTCTAATAGTTGTAACCGGTTTTATCTTAATAAGCTTTCATAATGACATTTTGTATATAGCCGCGGCGCTTCTTTTTTCAGCGATAATCGCTTTGATTATCTCAATAAAAGTGTTAAAAAAGAAATACGGCATTGCAGCATTTCTTTTTCACAAGCTAAACTTTAAACTGTGGCCCAAAATACTGTTCTCATCACTTTGGATAAACTTAGTAATTATTATCACCACATTTATTGGGCGCTACAATGTTCTGATATTACAAAAGTTTTCAACTCCAGATCAGCTTGGTTTTTATGGTGCTTCTTACAAACTTCTTGAGGGAACTTTTTTTATTCCATCCCTGCTTATTGCATCTATTTTGCCTCACTTCATAGAAAGCAATGTTGGCAACACACTCTCTAACTATGGGAAAAAGCTATTTTTTAAAGCATTATACACTCTTGTTTTTTTATCAACACTCTTAGCGTTACCTTTGTTTTTTTTCTCAGATATGGTAATAAAGCTCCTTTATGGCAACGCATATATGCCTGCGGCAATGGTTTTAAAAGTTATGGCTGTTACGCTTATTTTCTTTTTTATAAACGAACTTCTTTATTGCGTTATACTTAGCTTAAACAAAGAGCGTACAGTTGTTATTAACGCATTTTTTGCAATTGTATTATATCTTCCATTTTGTTACATTATTATTCCTTCGCACGGCGCGCTTGGGGCTGCGATTTCTTTGTTTGTAGGACATTTTGTTTTGTGTTTATTAAATTTCTTGTACTTTATTAAATTATATTTTTCAAACAGATTAAATAAAAGTAATCCCTGTTAAATTTAGGAGGTTGTGATTGAAAAAAGCATTATTTTTGAGTTTGTCTGCCGCCATTGTTGTGTTGTTTGCTACATTAACTATAGTTTACTGCGCTGTCCCAAATGAAATAACCTATAACGGCCGTTTAAGAGAGTATGGTCAACCAATAACTGCAACGCGCACTATGAATTTTAAAATATTTGATGATGTAAATGCAGGGGCATCTCCTTGGGGCTCCGGGAATATTTCTGTTACAGTTTCAAGCGGAGTTTTTAGCCACATACTCTCACCACAAAATATTGATTGGAAAAAGAAAGATTATTGGCTTGAAACAACTGTTGAGGGGAAGGTTTTATCGCCAAGGGAAAAGCTTACTTCGCACATTTATGCTCTTCATGCACAAGAAGCCGAAAATATAAACTCCGATTCTAAAGTTAGTTTTTCTATAAACAACACTGAATATATGTCAATAGAAACAAATGGCGAAGCCAAAAACATCACAAACGGAACAACTTATTATATGGTACCACGCGGCGCAATTATTATGTGGTCTGGAACTACAATTCCAAACGGGTGGGCTATTTGCGATGGAAGTAACGGCACACCAAACCTTGAGGATAGATTCATTTTAGCTACAAATAACCTAAATGAACTTACTAAAACAGGCGGTTCTAATTCATATTTATTATCAGTTGCCCAATTACCTGCCCATAACCACACCATTACTGTTGACTCAGCAGGAAATCACTCACATACAGGCACTACTGGAAATCAAAGTCAGGATCATACTCATACAACTAACGGTGTTAGCACAAATCCAAATACAGGTAGTTATCGTGGTATAACTGACGACAATTACAGTTTTGATGGGAATAGAGCGTTGACATATTCAATTACAACAACTGGAGAAAACTCATCTCACACACACTCATTCACAACCGACTCATCAGGTTCTCACACACATAATGCAACTTCAGCAACTACTGGCTCAGGAACGCAAATAGATAATAGGCCAGCTTTCTATAAACTCGCATTTATAATGAAATTGTAACTATATTAGTTAAGTTAAGGCGCATTATGGTTTATACATACAGATATTGAAGTAGGTAATTTATGATAAAAATAGTTGCAATTGCTAATTTCTATACAGATGCTTCCTGGCGAGTGGGATTGCTTGATAAAAGGGAATACCCTGACACCAAAACTACCGTGATCATTCCTTCTTCTGTTGCGCGCAAAAACGCGCATGGATATAACAAATTATTGCAAGATGGTTTTACAACAAAACATTTCAAATCTATTTTTAATTTTCATCATTCAGTGCGCTTATACTTACCTCAATTATATATATTTTTACACCATGAAAAACCAGACATTATATTTGTCACAAATGAACCATGGAGCTTAACCGCATTTCAAATAGTTTTGTGGTGTAAAATATTTTTAAAGAAAACAAAGATAATTGTTTACACAAGCGAAAATCAAACACGCAAATATCCACTCCCTTTTCCATTAATAGAAAAATTTGTTTTAAACAATGTTGATCAAGTAATAAGTGTTACAGAAATAGAAGGAATTGGAATTTTACAAAAAAAAGGATATTCCGGAAAAATTGTTTATATGCCCTTAAGTGTTGACACTTCACTTTACAAGAAACTAGCAATATTTGATTCTATTATAAAACTGAAATTACCTGAGGGGAAAATTGTACTCGGTTTCGTTGGACGATTGGTGAAAGAGAAAGGAATACAAACACTAATTGACGCTTTAGCTTTACTGGGCAATAATTTTCATGCACTAATTATCGGAGATGGCCCATATAAAAATGAATTGCTGAATCATGCAAAACTTAAAAATGTTTTTAATAATATCACATTTACTGGTTCAATAAATTATGATGATTTGCCTATATATTACAATAGAATGAATGTTTTTGTATTACCATCTTTAACAACATACAACTGGAAAGAACAATTTGGAAGAGTATTAATTGAAGCTATGGCTTGTGAAGTCACGGTTGTTGGTTCATCGTCTGGAGAGATCCCAACTGTTATAGGAGATTCTGGGGTCGTTTTTAATGAAGGTAATGCGGATTCACTTGCAAATGCAGTTTTAAAAGCACTAAAGTGTTCTTCGGAGTATGCGGCAAGAGGGAAAGAACGTGTTCAAATAAATTTTTCAAAAAAGGTTGTTGATTCAATTACATACAAGAATTACATTGATTTGCTAAAAATAAAATAATAAAGTTTGTAGTTGCAATCATAGTGTTTAATAACAATTTGTTCCAATGTAATTAGAATAATCATAAAATATTTCATGAAGCAATAAGTAAATATTCTTTTAAAAATATTTCAAACTGACTATTAACTCTACTTTTCCTAATCATCCCATTTAATTATGAGTGGCAATTTATTAGTGCGGTGATGGGAACATTAAGTTACTTATTATTTGCGCATTATTTTCTTATATTGGACTCCTTGTAAATAGCTAATTCGCGGTGACCCATTTGTAATGAACACAAAAGAATATTTTGCACTTCTTACAGCTTTCCCATTTATTTACACAAAAGTTAATAAGGCATAAATTTATGCGCGGGAACAAATTACTTAGATATTTAGATTTTCTTTTTGGTTCGCTTTTAATTTTTTCGCTTGGGGTTTTTATAAGCAAAAAACCAAAGAACCTATTAAAAACACCAAAAAAAATTCTTGTAATTAAACTTTCTGCCGTAGGCGATTCAATTCTTTTGTATCCTGCCTTAAGGTCTTTGCGCCAGAAGTTTAACACTTCAAAGATTTTTTTCCTTGGCACACAAATTAATAAAGAAACTCTTGAAACTTGCCCATTCATAGATGAGTTTATTGAACTAAATTTAAAAAGTGGGCTACTATCTCTTTTGAATTTTATTGTTAAATTTAAAAAAGAAAAAATTGAGCTTTCTATAGATTTTGAACAATGGACACGCCTTACTCCATTAATTTCATACTTTTTAGGAATTAGAAATAGGGTGGGGTTCATAACTGCAGGCCAGCATAGGCATTATTTATTTACTCAGCCACTATTGCACAAAGAAAACATACATGAAGTTGACTGCTTTAATGAACTTGCCAGCTCGCTTGGGGCTATTAACTTAAACACAAACTTAGAGTTTTTTGTAAAACCAGATAGCATTATAAAAGCAAAACAACTTCTTAGCACTTTTGGGATAAAAGAAAATGACACCTTTATTATTTTGCACCCTGAAACTCCATTACATGGCATCCAAAGGCGTTGGCCGGTTGAAAACTACGCTAAACTCGCAAATATTATATCTGAAAACTTTGATGTTAAAATTCTTATATCAGGTAAAACGCAAGAGCCAGAAATTATCAATGTTTTTAAAGATACAAAATGTAAGTGTATGTTTTTGCCAGCACTGTCACTAAACGAAATAGCCGCAGTAATTAAGTATGCCTCGCTTATTGTTTGTGGAAATACAGGGCTAATGCACCTTGCCTCTGCTCTACATACACCAACTATTGCCTTGCATGGACCAACCAACCCAATAAAATGGGGACCTATTGGAGATAATGCTGTAGCAATAAAATCAAAACTTAACTGTAGTCCATGCCTTAGCTTGGGCTTTGAGTATGGATGCAAAAGAGATGACTGTATGCGTTCAATTAATGTAACTGAGGTTTTTGAGTTTGTTAAACAGGTATTGCAAAAACTAATTTAAATTAACCCATTGCAAGCTATGGTATAAATAAGTAAAATAATAATATGAACTATTCACGGAAAGTGTTGCTTTATTTAATCTTGATTGCAATTGATACACTTGCCCTTATTTTATCGGCGTATTTGTCTTATAATTTACGATTTTTTCATATTCAAAACTTATTTCCTACCTCGTTGCCAAATTGGTTTTTTTATCAAAACGCTCTTTACCTTATAATTCCACTTTGGTTGTTTGTGTTTTACAAGTTTAACATGTATAAAGTCGCTTTTCTTCCTGTATTGGATGATTTAATTAGAACCATTCAAGCTGGAACAATTTGTATTTTATTTTTAATTGCAGCCACATTTTTTTACAGGGACTTTTCATACTCCAGAATCACTTTTGTACTTTTCTGGTTAATTTCTCTTATTTTAACTTTTTCACTTAGGCAATTTTTAAGATTGCTTTTCAGCGCGTTTTCCAAATCTATTATTCCAAAAGAGAAAATTTTAGTGCTTGGTAAAAATCAAAAGATGTTGGAGAAAATTTTATCCCGCCATCCAAACTACTTACCGCGCTTTCTTGAATCATGCAATGAAAACAATTTAGACAAAGTAAAAGAAATAATATCTTCCGACGATATTCACCAGGTAATTTTAACAAGCAATGACTGGAGCCAAAACAATCTAATGAGCTTTTATGACTGGTGTGAAAATAACAGTATTGACCTAAAGTTTGTGCCTGATTTAGTGCGCGTCTGCCAAGGTGAAATAATTATTGACTCATCTATTGGAATTCCAATTTTCCATTTAAAACCAGCTTCACTAAGTGGGTTTAACTTTTTATTAAAACGCTTTATTGATCTGGTTATTTCAACTTTTTTACTTTCACTTATTTGGCCGATACTTCTTAGTATTGCCGTTATTATTAAAATAACATCTACAGGGCCAGCCCTTTATTATCACAAAAGGGTGGGCTACAGAAGTGCGACTTTTAATTTTTACAAGTTTAGAACAATGATTTTAAATGCCGACGAACTGCTTGAAAAATTCAAGTCACTAAGTGAACGGCAAGGCCCTGTTTTCAAAATGTCAGATGACCCTCGTGTTACAAAAATGGGAAAAATTCTAAGGCGCTACAGCATAGATGAACTTCCTCAACTATTAAATGTTCTTAAAGGTAATATGAGTTTGGTTGGCCCGCGGCCTCAGGTTTTGTGGGAAGCCGCGGCTTATGACGACTGGGCAAAGCGTCGTTTGCGTGTTCTACCTGGTATTACAGGACTATGGCAAACATCTGGCAGGGCATCGCTGGGTTATGAAGAAATGATTGAGCTTGACATATTTTATATTGAAAATTGGTCGCTTGGCCTAGACATTAAAATACTTTTTAATACCATATACGCCATATTTAGTAAAAAAGGCGCGTACTAGAGGATGCCGTTCCCGTTTCGCATAGTTTGTCATCCCGAAACACAGTGAGGGATCTTGTTTCTATGATTACTATTGGTCTAAGATCTCTCCTCACTTTGTTCGTCGAGATGACACAAGATGAGGGCAATAATTAGGATAACAAGAAATGGTACTAGTGGCCAGTATGAATTTATATTTAAGCTAAACTTAGGAGAATGTGGTGAAAATACTTATTACAGGTGGAGCTGGTTTTATTGGCTCAAACATAGCAGATGAGTACATTAAAAATGGTTATAAAGTTGTTGTTGTCGACAACCTTTCAACCGGCAAAAAAGAAAATATAAACCCAAAAGCAAAATTTTATATGGCCGATGTTTCTGACCCTAAAAAACTTAAAGAAATTTTTAAAAAAGAAAAACCAGACATAGTAAATCATCACGCGGCACAGCTTGATGTACGCAAATCGGTACAAGACCCGACTTTTGACGCAAAAATTAATATTTTAGGCACATTAAATGTTCTCCAAAACTGCGTTGAATTTAAAACTAAAAAAATAATATTTGCATCATCTGGTGGAACAATTTACGGCGAATGTGGGAAAATACCAGCAAACGAAAACACACAAGGCCAGCCGCTTTCTCCTTATGGCATAGCAAAGTTTGCCGCTGAATTTTATATTAAATCTTTTGCTCAATTAAATGGTTTAAAATACACAATTTTGCGCTATGGCAATGTTTTTGGCCCAAGGCAAGACCCTTATGGTGAAGCAGGTGTTGTGGCTATATTTACCGGTAAAATGTTAGAAAATGAAGATCTTTTTATTTTTGGAAACGGAAAACAACTTAGAGATTATGTTTTTGTTGGTGACTTGGTAAAGGCAAATTTGATAGCACTAAGCAAAGGCGACAACGAAACAATAAATATAGGAACGCAAAAAGCAGTATCTGTAAATGACCTCTATAAAGTTATGGCTAAAATTACCGGTTACAAAAAACTCCCTGTTTACAAACCAGCTCGTGCTGGTGAACTTTTCAGGAGTGTATTGGCAATAAATAAAGCATTGAAAATATTAAAATGGAAACCCGAAACAACTTTTGAAAATGGACTAAAAAACACTATAAAATTTTTTAAAAATAGGAAGTGTATCTAATGAAGGCATTTGTTATGGCAGCAGGCGCTGGCACTCGTTTAAGGCCTTTAACCCTGCAAATACCAAAACCAATGGTACCAATTGCAAACAAACCTGTAATTGAACACACCATAGAAAACCTTGCCAGGCATGGCTTTACCGACGCTGTTTTAAACCTGCATCTATTTCCTGAAACTATAAAAAATTATCTCGGCAATGGCAAAAAATATGGCATTAACTTGCATTACTCATTTGAAAAGAAGCTAATGGGCACTGCTGGCGGGCTAAAAAAAGTTGAGCAATACTTTAATGATACCTTTGTAGTAATGTCAGGTGACGGTTTTACCGACATTAATTTAATAAAAGCAATATCTTTCCATAAAGCAAAAAAAGCATTAGCAACCATTGTGCTAAAAGATATTGATTCTCGTTTTGACTATGGCATAATATTTACAAATAAAAATGGCAGCATAAGTAAATTTGTTGAAAAGCCAAGCTGGAGTGAGGTTTTTGCATCAACTGTAAATACTGGAATTTATATTATTGAACCAAAAGTTTTTGAATATATTCCAAAAAATAAGGTTTTTGACTTTGCAAAAGACCTTTGGCCGCTACTACTTAAGAAAAAACTCCCAATTTTTGGATACGAAACAAATGAATACTGGGCAGATGTTGGCAACATAAAAGAGTACCGCAAAGCCGCAAACGATGCCTTAGAACAAAACATTTGCGTTAATATGCCAGCACCACAAGTAAAAAAACATATTTGGATTGGCAAAAATACCAAAATAGATAAGACAGCAAAAATTATTGCACCTTGCATAATTGGCAATTTCTGTACGATAGAAAAAAATGCAACAGTAGGCCCATGCACAACTATTGGCAACAACTCTAAAGTTAGCATGGGCTCGAAAGTTTCAAACTCAATTTTATGGGATAATACTTTTATTTGTAAAAATGTTATACTTAATAATTGCGTGGTCGGTAGTAAAGCTAAAGTTTCAGATGGCATATTAATCCATGAAGGAACTATATTAAATCATTAGTGTGCGACTAAATTTACTTTACAACAATAAATGTGAAATTGGTTTCAACATAAAAAGCTGTTATTCCTGCTCCCGATTAAGGTACTCAAAGGTAAACTCCAGCGGGGATGATAAAATGTGTCGGACAATAGTGATGTTAAATATATAATAATTAAAAAGGAGCGGTGTTAAAAATGAACGGGCATTTAAAAGGTAAAGATTTTGTTTTCACATCTGAGTCGGTAACAGAAGGTCATCCAGATAAAGTTTGCGACCAAATATCCGATGGGATACTTGATGAAGTGTTGCGCCAAGACCCTAACGGCAGAGTTGCATGTGAAACATTCATAACAATGGGTTTGGTAATTGTTGGTGGGGAAATTACCACAAAAGCAAGCATTGACACACACAAAATAGTACGAGAAATAATTAAAGAGATAGGATACACCGACCCAAAATACGGCTTTGATTATGAAACCTGTGCTATATTAAACGGCATTCATTCCCAATCACCAGATATTGCCCAGGGTGTAAATACAGGCGGTGCCGGCGATCAAGGGCTTATGATTGGCTATGCCTGCAAAGAAACACCCGAGTTTATGCCTTTACCAATAGAGCTTGCTCATAAATTAACCTTACGCCTTGCGGAAGTTAGAAAGAAAAACATTCTTAAATACCTTGGGCCAGATGGTAAATCGCAAGTTTCTGTAGAATACATTGACGGCAAACCTGCGCGCATTGACGCAGTTGTTTTATCTTCTCAGCACACAGAAGATATTCTTGATAAAACTGGTAAACAAATAACAAAAAAATCTAAAAAAGAAATGATTGATAAAATAATAATGCCGGTTGTTGGAAAATGGGTTGATGCAAAAACAAAGTATTTTGTTAACCCAACCGGGAAATTTGTAATTGGTGGGCCGCAATCTGACACCGGAATGACTGGCAGAAAGATAATTGTTGACACATACGGCGGCATGGCAGCACATGGAGGCGGGGCATTTTCCGGTAAAGATCCAACAAAAGTTGACAGAAGTGCCTGTTACATGGCACGCCACATAGCAAAAAATGTGGTTGCATCTAATCTTGCCCAAAGATGCACCGTTCAACTTGCTTATGCAATCGGTATTGCTGAGCCTGTTTCTGTAATGGTAGATACGCATGGAACATCAGCTATATCAGAGAAAGAGTTAAGCCGTATTGTGCGTAAATTATTCCCGCTTACACCAAATGGCATAATCAATTATCTAAAGTTGAAAAGGCCAATTTATCGCAAGACCGCTTCTTATGGCCACTTTGGCAGAAAAGGGCCGGAGTTTACATGGGAAGAGTTAAATCAAGTTGAAAATTTAAAAAGAGCCGCAAAATAACCCTCCCCCTCACCTCAATCCTCTCCCTCGAGGGGAGAGGAAGCCCGAAGGGCAGGTGAGGGTGATGTAAAAGTATCGTTGAATGTGGTTGAGGGCAAAAATATTTTGACCTCTGAAGTCATGGACTTAAAAAGAGTTTTATGACCGGCAAAATATAAAAATTAACAGGAGAAATTTTAATGAAATATGATGTTAAAGATATTGCCTTAGCAAATTCAGGAAAAAACCGTATTGAATGGGCAAAAAGAGAAATGCCTGTATTAAGTCAAATACAAGAACGATTTTCAAAAGAAAAACCATTGAAAAATATAAAAATGGCTTGTTGTTTGCATGTTACGGCAGAAACAGCAAACCTGGCAATAGCCCTAAAAGCAGGTGGCGCCAATGTGCTTCTTTGTGCCTCAAACCCGCTTTCAACTCAAGACGATGTAGCGGCTGCGCTTGTAAAACATTATGGCATAGAAACATACGCAATAAAGGGTGAAGATAATAAAACATACTACAAGCACATAGACGTGGTGCTAAAGCACAAACCGCAACTAACTATGGACGATGGGGCAGATCTCGTTTCAACAATTTTTTCAAAAAAACGTGAGTTGCTTAAAGATATAATTGGCGGGACAGAGGAAACCACAACAGGCGTTGTGCGCTTAAAAGCCATGGAAAAAGATGGCGTTTTGGCTTACCCAATTATTGCGGTAAATGATGCGCTTACGAAACATCTTTTTGATAACCGCTATGGAACAGGTCAGTCAACACTTGATGGCATTATTAGAGCAACAAATCTTCTGCTTGCTGGCAAGAATTTAGTTGTGCTTGGCTATGGCTGGTGCGGTAAGGGTGTATCTATGCGGGCAAAAGGGATGGGCGCTAATGTTATAGTTACAGAAGTTGACCCTCTTAAAGCAATTGAAGCCACTATGGATGGGTTTTTAGTTATGCCTATGGCAAAAGCCGCAAAAATAGGCGATATATTCCTTACAGTAACAGGGAATCTAAATGTTATATCGGGCATGCATATGAGTATAATGAAAGATGGTGCTATTGTGGCGAATTCAGGCCATTTTAACGCGGAAATAGATATCAATTATCTTAAAAAAACAGCATTAAAAAGCCGTTTAGTGCGTCCGTTTATTGAAGAGTTTACACTTAAGGGTGGAAAGAAAATTTACCTTTTAGCCGATGGCAGGCTTATTAATTTGGCAGCCGCTGAAGGCCACCCAGCAAGTGTGATGGATATGTCATTTGCTAATCAGGCGCTTGCTTCAGAGTATATTATAAAAAATTGTGCAAAACTTGAGAAAAAAGTATACTCAGTGCCAGTAAAAATAGACCAAGAAATTGCCCGGCTGAAACTAAAGGCAATGGGTATAGAAATTGATAAATTAACCAAAGAACAGGAAAAATATCTTGTTTCTTGGCAAGAGGGGACTTAAACAGATTTGATAGTTGAATTGCTGTAAAAATTACGCGGGAGGTATCGTCATGAGAAAAGCTGTCAAGTTGTTTTTGCCGTTATGCGCTCTTGGACTGTTTGTTTTGTCTATGAGCGGTTGCGGTAAATCAAACATTTTTTCTTGGGCAAGAAGTGCCGGAAGCGGCAGCAGTATAGATTCTGTTATGTCAGACGGTTACGCCGCACTAAGCGAAAAAAATTATGCCAAAGCTCTTGAGTATTATGGGAAAGTTCTTGATGCTGACCCAAATAACTCTGAAGCAATTTATGGTTGGTCTGCAGCGAAGCTTGGCGATTCTGGCCTTGATGTAGCATCAATTATCGCAAATATGGTACGCCAGCAGGGTTCAGGTGTTATTCACTTATCACCAGCTCTTTACTCCGTGGCAAAAGAGGCACAATCGTCATCAAACAATTTGCTACCAGAAACAATTGTTGCAAACATCACTAAATACAAAGATGCAATAAATGAAGTGCTTGCGGCAAACAAACTGCCCAAAATTATTAATGCCACAGCAGACGGCAAAATATCCTTTGACAACCCCGATGTTAACATCAACGCTTCATTTTGCTTGATTTTGCGTGCAGCAATGACTCTAAATGATTATGTTGAAATTTCTGATGATTACGGCACATCTACTATTACTAGTACGGTACCCCAAAATGTAGCTGAAGATGCACTTAAAGATATTGCTAGTGCCTACAATTTGTTCTTAAGAGCTATGACTAAGTTAAATTACTCTGATGACACATCAATTGGACAAATGAAAAAAGATGTTAAAAAACTTTTTGACAACCTCAAGAGTGACCTTAACATTACAAATATAGACATTGGTACAATTTATTTATAAGAACTTAGGAGGGAAAAAAATGAAAAAACTTGCTACATTATTAAGTGCTTCGTTGTTTTGTCTTGCGCTTTTACAATCGGGGTTATTGGCTACTGAAAACTCTATAAAAATAAGGGGTGCAAGAGCACTTGGCATGGGCGGTGCATTTACTGCCATAGCTGATGATCAAAATGCATTTTTTTATAACCCTGCTGGAATTACACAAAGAACGGGGAGTTTATTTACTTTGTTTGATCTTCCTCTTTCAATAACTGACGATTCAATTCAGTTTATGAACTTTTACAACGACAATCAGGATGGATTGAAAAATTTTGATAAACTTACACCAGCGGCTCAAAGTGACCTGATAAATAAGATTAATAACACAGCTACAAAGTACCGTACCCGCCTACGCTTTGGATTTCCAAACACTAACTATATTTCAAAACCAGGTTTTATCTCTTGGGGCCTTGGGGTATTTGACCAGGCAGATATTGGCATACAGCTGAAGCAAGGTTTAATTGTGCCAAACATAGACATTTGGGGCAATATGGATGTAATTTTAGCCGTGCCACTTGCACATAGGTTTGATGTTTTGCCTTTTAATGTGCCTGGCAAGCTTTCTGTTGGCGCAACCATAAAAGATATTATGCGTGGAAGAATAGAAGAACTTAACAAATCAATTTTAGAGTTTGAAAAATTTGACCCAGTATTACAGCCCGGCAATGGCTATGGTATGGACCTTGGTACACTTTATCAGTACAACGAGCAATGGAACTTTGGATTGCAGATTATGGATCTTGGTGGTACATCAATTAGCTATCCAAAAGTAGAAACCACAAAAGATGGCATAACAACAGTTAAAGATGCATTCACTGGTGTAATTTATCCAGTATGGAATATTGGTGCCGCGTATGTTCCTAAAAAAATATACTACTGGCCTGGAAGATATATCAACACTCTTAATCGCCTTCAACTTGCAGCCGATATTGATGATGTTTTTAGCTCTCAGGAACCGCTTTCACAAACCTTCTGGAAAAAAACTCACATTGGTGCAGAGTTTAGATTTTCAACACTTGCCTTGCGTGTGGGCTTTAACTCTGGCTATCCAACTGCTGGTTTAAAACTCGGAATCCCATATTTAGGTTTAAACCTTGAATACGCTTATTGGTCTGATGAACTTGGGCTTTTTGCTGGCCAAATTCCAGAATCAAACCACCAATTAAGCATATCTTTCAGGTGGGGTAACGAAAAAGGAAAAGCATTTGGATCTGATGCAGTTGTTAAGGAAAAAAAGACAGAACCTATTAAAACACTAACAAAACCAACCACAGCACAGTTAAGTATTCCAGCTGTTTTACTCTCTACTCAAAGTGCTGTTTCAGTATCAAACCAGAACCAAGTTGGCGTATCCGTTTCAACTGCAACTGTTGCACCTATTATAGTTGTTCCAGCACCGTCAAAAGTAAAAGATGATGCTAAAGCAATAATAGAAAAACCAGCAACGGCCGCAAAAGAAGAAATAAAAGAACAAATTAAGAAGAAGTAAATCTTATTAATAGATTATTAACCAGCAGACGGCGAGCAATTACTTGCTCGCCGTCTTGTTAGAACCAGTATTTTGCAATAAGATTTGGCATGCCCTACGACAACCCGCCTTTGGCGGGAATTCGTCAAAAGATACGGGACATTTTTATCCGCCCACCCTTTGGGCGAGGTCTCGCCCGCTCATAAGAGCGAGGCGGACATAAAACCTTGCAAATGGAATTACCATTCTCTGCGGTTTTTGCGTCAAAACTATCTCCGTCTCTTTTGTCTCGGTTCACAAACCTATTACAAAGTCCAGGTTGAAAAAAATATGCGCAAAATAATATTTTTATGTTTTATTCTTCTATTTACTGTAACCATTAGAAACTATGCGGTAATGCATTTAGATGGGAAAACACCTGGGCCGACTGACTACACACGCCCAACAGAAAAACCAAAATTCACTGTACAAATAATAAAAACCATTAGCAAAAAAGTTATTACATCACCATCAGGCACAAAAAACATTGCGGTTATTTTGGTTGACTTTACATCGGCGGCGGTGGTTCCGGGGGAGGAAGTCCCAACAGGTGGAGTTTTTCAGTTTTCTGTTGCTGATATAACTGGTATAAATACAACTATTGATTACTTAAAAGGTTTTTATACTGAAGCATCTTACGGCACACTTACACTTAACTTTACCTATTTTTATAACGGCGGATCATCTGCATCACCACTTAGTGGAGCAGAAACACCATTTACACTTCCAAATTCTCTATCATATTACGGTTCTAATGATACAATAAACGGAAGCCCGGGCTTAGTGAACTTACTTACCGATTCACTAAACGCAACCCCGCCAACACTTAATAGCACTACATACGATGCAGTTATTGTACTACACGCGGGGTATGGTAATGAGTCAACAAATAAAACCGGAGATATCTGGTCTGCGGTAGTACAAATAAGCACACCAGTTAATGGTTTTAATGATGGAATACTCCTGCCTGCAAGAGAAAGTGACACAAGCCCAATTGGTGTAACCTGCCATGAGTTTGGTCATATTTTAGGATTCCCTGACATTTATGACACCATTACTGGAAACTCAAAAGTTGGCAATTGGTGCCTAATGGATCATGGCACTTGGGTAAACTCAGGGTTCACCCCTGCACCGCCAAGCGCATGGTGTAAAAAATTAATTGGCTGGATTAGCCCGACAGAAATTACACAACCACAAGAAATAAGCAGTATTTTGCCGATAGAAGCAAGTACAAATACAATATATAAAATTCCAGTTCTTGGAAGTTCCACGGAATATTTTTTAGTTTGTTACTCATCAAAATCGCTCTACAATGTAAATCCGCCTGGAGAAGGTGTGGCAATATGGCACATAGATGAAGGTACAATTGATGGAAGCACACTTCAAACACGCGTTTTACATAACACAATAAACAATCTAAGTCATAACACCGTAGATATCGTACAAGCCGACAACTCGCCCCCAAAGTATTCTCCATATGGGGACTCTAATGACCTTTGGCCAGGAAGTCGCGGGATATTTACAACGCCTTATTCAAACTCTTACTCCGACGTAATTTCAGGCATTACAATTGCAAATTTTGCGTTTTCAGCCGGTAAAGCAAGTTTTAATATAACTCAACAACAAGTTGCTGCACACAGTGAAATAACAAAAGTAATATGCTATCCAAACCCATCGGGGACTGGCTATTACCACCCAAAAAAATTGCAAGGAATATTAACAACTATATCTATGAATTTTTCAAGACCACCACAAGACATAAGCATTGCTATTTATAATTTAAATGGAGAGCTTGTTAAATTTGAAAATGGTTTTGCAAAAATGAATTTAAATTTCTCAGCAACCAGTGATTTTAACTTTGTTTATGAGTATGATTGGAATGGGAAAAACGACAGTGGGCAAGATGTTGCCCCAGGTTTATATCTTTACCGTGTGAAAGCCGACTCGCAAATAAAATTTGGAAAGCTTGCGGTAGTTAGATGAGAAAAAAATACGACTATTCAATTCTATAAATATTTACTTCTTAACCCTTGCAACCAAAATTAAACCAAATATTCCAAACACTATATTACCAATCCATGCGGCAAGCATAGGTGAAATAATGTCGTTTTCTCCAAGTGACTGCCCAGCAGCCTGAGCAGCCCAATACACAAAGGCAAAAATAAGAGCAATCGTAAAACTAATAATTTTACCGTGTGTTTTTCCAAAACTCAACGCAAAAGGCAAACCAATAAGTATAACTATTATATGGCTAAAAACAGCAGCAAAACGCTGATGATACTGAATTTTTTCTTTTGTATTATCCGAGCCAATAAGCTCAAGTCGCTTAAGATAAGTGTTGTACGCGCTAACACTCAACTGCTCGGGGCGTACGCGCAAAACATCAAAATCTGATGGGCTGAAAGGGAGCGCAAAAGGTAATGTTAAAAAATACTTTTCACTCCAAGCATTGCCGCTAAAAACTCTTTCAATACCATTTTCAAGCACCCAACCATTACCATTCCAACTAGCACCACCTGCAACAAACTGCTTATTTAATTCCATATTGTTGTCAAACACATCTATAACAAGCTTACTCATTGTTTTATTAATTAGCGACACTTTTCCAACTGTCATTCTTGCTTTACCATCATCAAAACTTACAAGCAAATTTGTTCGTTCGCTAACGCTACTTGGCTTTTCATTTCTTATTTTTTCTGTCTTAATTTTTTCCGCCATACCAACACTAAATGAAATAAACCTTCGCGCAAATAAAACTCACAAACTCCAATTAGAGCACCCATTAGCAAAAAAAGAACAACAACTCTCCATAAGTTTATGCCAGCCGCTTTAAGCGCTGTTAATTCATTATTCTTTACCAATTGACCTACGCAAAACAATACAGCAAGTAAAACAGAGACAGGCAAAACCTGAATAGTCCACCATGGCAGGTTGCAAAGCAGGTAGCTTAAAACTGGTATAAGTCCAGCTTTAACTTCCATATAGTAATTTAACTCTCTAAAAAATTCAGATATAAGCACCAGGGTGCCAAAGGCAATAGAAGTTACAATAAGAGGTTTTAGAAACTCTTTTGCTATGTACCTATAAAGAATCAAGCGCTACCTCCGCAACATTTTTCGCCATAAAAAAACTCCACTTGAAAGAACCACCACATTGGGCAGCCAAAGCACCAACGCGGAAGGCAAAATATTCTTTTCACCCGCATTTATGGAAAGAACCAGCAAAATATAATAAAGAAAAATAACAACCAAACTTAAACCAAACCCAATTTTACCACCCTTTTCTACACTAATAGCAAGAGGTATACCAACTATCAAAAAGCAAAATGGGGCAAACGCAAGCACATATCTAAGCCAATACTCAGTTTCAAAAACAGCGACAGGCAATTTTAATTTCTTGTAGCTTTTTATCTCAGAAAGTAGTATTGGCGAAGGCATTTCACGCAATGAAACACTTGCAGGTACAGCATCTTTTGTTATTGGAATTTTAAATTTATAAGTATCAAACTTAATCAACGAAAGGGTATCTAATTTTTCAGGGTCTGGTTTTTGTAAATACCCCTTAATTAGGGAAAAAATAATCTCATTTTCACTTGCATTCACATTTGCCAAAGAGGCACTGATACGCAATGGAGCCCCAAGTTCAGATTGCGAGAACTTGTAAATATTTACTTTTTTTAGCGTGTTGCTAACTCTGTCAACACTTTCAACATAAATTTTATAGTCGCCCAAAGAATTAATAGAGCGCTCCTCAAATTTAACAAGCGGCCTTTTAGTAAGTAATTGTACATAAAGTTGCCTAAACTCCCTATGAGTAGCAGGGGAAACAAAGTGATTGTAATATACAAGAACAAAGCAAAGAATTATCACTGCCAATAAAACACTTTTTGTAATTTCAAAGACATTAAAACCAGCCGACCTAATTGCGGTTATTTCATTGTCCTCGCTAAAACGGCCAAAAGCAAGCAATGTGCCAATAAGCACAGCCATAGGAATTGTCATGGAAAGAATGTTAGGTAAAGCCAAGGCAAACAGTTTTATAACTGTAAAAGCAGAAACACCCTTTCCTAAAAAAAGATTGATAAGCTGGAATAACTGATCAATAATTAAAATAGAAGTAGTTATTAACAAGCCAAATAAAAATGCTTCGGTAAACTCATGAAGTGTGTATTTGTGAAGTATTTTCATATAATTTATATGAATTATACAAAATTTTTTTGTAAACCAAACAAAAAGATATATAATTGGCAAATTAAATGAAAAAATTATTCTTTATTGCTCTTATCGCAGGTATATCGTTGGGGTTATTTATCCAACCCCTTTCAAGCAAGTATTTTGGCACAAAAAAAATCTATTCAATTTTAGGGCCTGACAAAGATGCACTAATAGAGTCTGCAACCAGCCAGAAAAAAGAAATAGTAGTCAGCCAAGAAAAATATATACTTGATATCCCTACTACTACAACCGCTGGAACCGCTGGCAAAGAACTTGCGACTTTTGTAGAAAATAGCAACTTTTTTAAATACTCTCCAAATCGCTGGCGCAAACTAATGCAACAACTTAATAACCCTGCACAAAGTATAAAAGAAACAACCCTTATTTCTTCAGGCACAAAAAAACTACCTCCACCTATACCGCCAGGCCTTACCGTAGAACTGCCATACGAATCACAACTTTCAATATCCGGCAGAAAAACTATTGGCGTTACATTCAGCTCTACAATGTATGACAAACCCGATTCTCAAAAAAGAATAAACTCGTCGTCACTTGCCATGAAACAAGAGCTACAGGTGCGCATAAACGGTAAAGTTGGAAGAAAAGTGAATGTTAATGTTGACTTCGACGATACTACTGCCGATAAAAGAGATATATCTGTTGTTTACAAAGGCGACCCTGACGAGGTAATTCAGGAGGCTGCATTTGGTGATATATCAATGACATTACCTGCGACAGAATTTGTTGGATATTCAAAACAACTCTTTGGAATAAAAGTTGATGCCAAACCAACAAAAAATCTGCGCACAATAGGTTTTTTTAGCAGAACAAAAGGGCTCTCAGAAGTAAAGCGATTTACTGGTAATACAACGCTTAACCGTCGTTTAATTGCCGACAACTCATACATTAGTTACAAATATTACAACTTAGTATTAAACGGTTCGTATAAAATTAAAAGCGGCACTGCTAAAATTTATAAAGATGATAGAAATATTGTAAACAACAATGTAACAACATCAACCAATACTACTGTAGACATAATTCCGCTTACAGGAGGCACAACCAACTACACTGGCGATTTTGACCTTCTTGTGCCTGGCCAAGACTATACAATAGATTATGACAGAGGAATAATTGCTTTTAGAAATCGACTTGAGGCAAACTGGGTTATCGCGGTTGATTATCAAAAAGATGACAACACATGGCTTAGCGCGGACACAGGCCAATGGAAAGTAATAAAAGATGGCAACAACAATGTTAATTATACGCGCGAGCTTAAAACATTTTACAGCTTAGGCAACTTAAAAATAATAAGAGACAATGGGCGTGGAAACTTTATTTTACAAGTGCAAGACCTAAATAACACTCAAGTTACAACAATTGATAATGGCTCAACACAAAAGACCGTACCCTATTACCCGCAAAATATAACTGTTGACTTTGACAACGGTATTTTTAACTTTGAACCACCGACTGGCAAACCATTTCATGACGACCTCTACACATCAAACACACATAAATACAATATATTAACAGAGTATAGTTACCGCAACAAAATACTTACGCTAAGGCCTGGCATAGTACCACAAAGCGAGCATGTAACTTTAAATGGCAAAACACTACAGAAGGATTCCGATTATTACTTAGATTATGACGCAGGAATTATTACTTTTTACAATGAGGACAATATAAAAGAAGACTCTGTAATTGAAATCTCATACGACTATGCGCCTTTTGGAAATGCTGGAGGAGATACACTTATCGGACTTCGTTCTGAACTTTCATTAACCAAAAATATTTCTGTTGGCTCAAGTTTCATTTATGATTTCGCCGCTCAAAGCGCGGTTGTCCCTGATATTAGAACAACTCCATCTAGTTTACAGGTTTTAGAAGGTGATGCAAAAATTTCTGATATAGATATACCGGGCATAGGTGTAAAAGTATCTATAGCCGGCGAGTATGCCAGCAGTGAAAGAAACCCCAATGTAATGAACAAAGCAATTTTAGAATCTATGGAAGGGGTAAAAACAGAAGACAGTGCATCATTAAACTATCAAAACTGGCAACTTGCGAGCAACCCATCTGGTCAAAAATACTTCTCAAATGCAATAACAGTTTCAAATGAAGACATATCAAAAACAGAAATAAATCCAAATCTTGTACTAAAAACCGACGAAAAACAATCTGTACTTGATCTTAATTACAACCTTACAAACTCAAACGAAACATCAATAGTTCAAGTGCTTTCCAAGGTTGGCAATGACTACTCAAAAAAACAATTTTTGGAGTTCTGGCTCCAAGGCGACGGGAAAGGAGCTCAGTTTTTAGTTGGCTATGGTTCATTTAATGAAGATGTTGATGGAAGTGGTGTTTTGAAAACAGAAGATCTTAATCACGATGGAACACTTAACTTTGGGGAAGATATTGGCTGGAATTTCATAAACCCAGATAATACTTCAACACCTATAGGAAGAAATAACAGCTTACTTGATACGGAAGACCTTAATGGCGATGGGATATTAAACAACTTCGACACAGTTGTCAATCAATTTGGAGCCGCGCAAAATAATTACTCAAAAACACTTATAGATGTGGACGGAAATACATATAACACGGTTACATGGACGGGGTGGAAACACTTTATTATTCCTCTCAATATAACCGCTACTCAGCTGACCGATTGGCAAGTTATAAAGCAAGTGCGTATAACTTTGCGCTCATCAGGAAATAATGAGTCCGGCACTCTAAAGCTTGCAAAATTATCAGTGTCCGGAAACCGTTGGGAACAAGGGACCAACTCGTCGGTTATTGGAGCAACACTTACAATTTCTGCAAAAAACACGAATGACGATATTGATTACAAAAATAACTCGCTACTCACAAATCCCGACTATTTAAATCTATACGACATAGCAAACCAAGACTTAACAAACTACACAGAGCAAGCACTCGCTTTAAATTACTCTATTAGTACATCTTCAAATGTTGATCTTTCTGCACGCTTGCCTTATTCAACGGCTTATGACCTTTCAAATTACCATAATTTAAAACTATTTGTTTACGCAAAAACGGTTAATCTTGGTGATGTATTTTACATTCAAGCAGGCAATGACACAAATTATCTTGAATACACAATACCTATAACATGGACTGGTTGGAAACTGTTAAACATTGAACAAATTGATACAAACGGCGACACAAAACCAGATCTCTGGCAAACCACATACCCTGCATCAAGTATAACCGTTGTTGGTTTACCATCTTTGCAAAATATAACCCAAATTAAACTTGGTATTAGAACAACTGCTGGAACCAAAAGTGGAGAAATATGGGTTGACGAAATACATATGACAGAGGCTTGGTTAAAAGAGGGCTATGCCTGGCGTACAAATGCCGATTTTCTTGTACCTGAGTGGGCAACCTTTGGCGGTAAGAGAAAACAAGTAACCAAAAACTTTGAAAGCTTTTCTGCTGGCATTTACAACCGCGACTTAACAGAAGATAGCGCCTATTTTAACCTAATGAAAGTTCCGTTAATGCCCATAAGTATGCCAATAAATACAGCATTAAGCAGAAGCGTAATCCTTACACCATCTGTAATTGAAAATCAATCAGACCTTGTATCAATTTTAAACGAAGGAAAGATTCTTTCATACTCTGGTTCTGGCGGAACATCTTTTTCACTTGGTACAAACTTACCGAGTTTTTCCGGAAACTACACAAGAGCTATTAATGACTCGTCACAGTTAAATAGAATTCAAGATGATGAAACCCTAACTGGCAATGCAAGTTATTCTTTACCAGTACGGTTTATTGTCTTACCCACTGGAATTTCTGCAAACTACAGCATAACAAATTCATTTTTACGCCCTTGGCAAGAAATTAAGGGCAGCACAGATACAGCATTTTTAGGATTAGATGCATTTAAAGAATACCTTAAACTCACCAATTACAACTCTCTTGACATAACAGAAACATGGAGCGGAAAAACACCTTTCCAGTTTTTCAATGGCTTTAATTTTACGCCAAACTATACGCTTACAAAAGTAAAAGAAAAAAACCACTTGATCAATTGGGAGTTTAACAAATCGGCTAACCAAACAGTTGGCGCAACATCTAACTTAAGCTTTGCCAGCTGGTTTTGCCCAAGTTTAACCTACTCTATAAGCACAAATGAAAACTACAACATTGCATACAACACCACAACTGCCCCAGCAGTTTACCCCGGCAATGTAAAACTTATAGAAAGAGCAAGCAATGCTGAAGTTGCGTTAAATTTTAATATGCGCGAAGTTACTAATTTTAAATTCACCAGATCACTTGGGTTTTACTCAAACTACAAAATTCAAGACAACGATTCTTACAATAATGTTCCTGCTACATACACTGCAATTGGCTTTGATAATCTCTGGGTGCGCAACAGCCCACTTGAACTTGACACAACAAATTACGCATATCTTAAAAGCGAACTTCACAGAGATGATGTTAGATTAAACTGTGCTTATAATCCATTTGAGGCCTTAAATTTTAGCGGCAGGCTATCACCACTCAATCTGCTTTCAACTAACTTTACCTATACAGGAACCAGAGAACAAAGTTGGGTTACAGGAACTCTTAAGGAAGTGGTTACACGTGTTTGGCCAGACCTTACAATAACAATGAAAAATTGGGAAAAATTCTTTTTTATTGAGCGCTGGGTTAGCGACTCGCAATGGAATATAAACTTTAGAGACAAATATACTGAAACAATAGATGTATCAAACAATACAGATAAAATACTCGGAACTAACTTTGCCTTTTACTTAGTAAAAAAAATAGACCTAAACATCGGGGCAAATGTTATAGATGATAAAGATTTTGACTTTATTAACAATGTTATAACAAGGAAAGCCCAAAACATTACATGGTCAACACAAAGTGGCTACACCTACAAACAATGGCGCTTTGGACTGCGTTATGAAAATGGACAAAGCTGGCAACGCGATGGTACAGAAAAGCTTACACAACAACTACTTACAAATATCTATACAGCCCAGACAAATTTAGACATTTCGTTTCCAAATGGGTTACCAATTCCATTTACAAAAAAAACCCTTCCTCTTACAAACAGAATGATTCTTAGCTCAACATTTAAATACACAACAACAAACTCAAGTTTAAATGTTGAAATAGACAACAAAAATATTTACAGTTTAAACCTAAGCGCCGATTATGAAATATCGCAAAACTTCCGCACTACCATCGGCGTTGGGTACAGCAAAACAGAAAACCGAGTTGTCCCAGATGACAACTACCAAACAATTGAGGCGTCTGGCCGCTTAACAATACAATTCTAATTTAACAATGAAAAACATTTCACTAAATAATATAAAAAATAAAATAATTAATTTTATAAAAAAGCTTTCCTGTGTTTTATTTCCAATAAGTTGCACCATTTGCTCAAAAATACTGCCGAGCAATGATTACACACGACTATGCGATGAATGTGAAAAAACTATTAAAAAAAATTCAACGCTATTCTGCGTACTTTGCGCTCTTCCGTTAGAACACGGCGGTATGCATTGCCCAACATGCATTAAAATAAAAAACACACCTTATGAATTTATCCGTTCCGCCGGCATATATGAAGGACCCCTTAAAAAATTAATAATTGGTTTAAAGTATCAAACAAAACATTATTGCGCGCGAGCGCTTGCTAAACTTCTTGCCCAAACATATAGCCAATACTTCAATGATAAATGCATAGACCTGCTTATACCAACACCAATGCACCCATTAAAAAAACTATTTCGCAGCTACAATCATTGTGAACTCCTAAGCAAAGAACTATCTAAACTTATAAATATTAAAGTATGTAATAACACACTTGTAAAAATAAAACATACCCGCAGCCAGGCAAAGTTAAAAAGGGCACAACGTTTAAACAACCTCAAAAATGCTTTTAAAATAAATAATTCTAAAACGATAGAGCAAAAAAACATACTACTTATTGACGATGTTTGTACAACTACCGCAACAATACACGAATGTGCCATAATCTTAAAAAAAGCTGGAGCAGCAAAAGTTTATGTCATAACAGTGGCAAGAGATATTAAACACTAATTAAGCCCCAAATATAAATCTCTTAAAAACATACAAAATTTGACACAGAAAAATCTTTTTTATAACATCTGCAACTAATAATACCGCAATGGTGCGGAACAAAAGAAATAAACTTCACGGAGGAAACAAATGGCAGTTAAAGTTGGTATTAACGGTTTTGGCAGAATTGGAAGGCTTGTTGCAAGAGCACTTATAGAAAGAAATGATAAAGACATTGAACTTGTTGCAATTAATGACCTCACGGACGCAAAATCAAACGCATTACTATTTAAATATGACTCAGTGCACGGTCAGCTTGCAGGCGAAGTAAAAGCAATTGGCGAAGAAGAAATTTCGGTTAACGGGAAAATAATAAAAGTTCTCAAAAAAAGAGATCCAGCCGAACTTCCTTGGAAAGACCTTGGCGTTGACATAGTTGTTGAATCAACAGGCCTTTTCACAATAAAAAAAGATGGTGTAAACAAAAAAGGTAAAGAAGTGCGTGGAGCAGAAAGCCACATCACAAAAGGCGGAGCAAAAAAAGTTATTATTTCAGCCCCGGCTCAAGGTGAAGATATAACAATCGTCCTAGGTGTAAACGAAGACAAATACGACCCAAAAAATCACCATGTTGTTTCAAATGCCTCGTGCACAACAAACTGTCTTGGACCAGTTGCAAAAATTATAAATGACAGGTGGGGAATTGAAAAAGGTTTAATGACAACCATTCACGCCTACACAAACGACCAAAAAATTCAAGATATGGCTCACTCAGACCCAAGAAGAGCGCGTGCCGCAGCGCTTTCAATGATACCAACATCCACTGGTGCTGCAAAAGCTATTAGCCTTGTAATTCCTGAGCTTAAGGGAAAACTTGATGGTTTTGCAATAAGAGTTCCAATTCCAAATGTTTCAATAGTTGATCTTACTGCAAAACTTGCTAAAGGTGCAACAGCTGAAGAAGTAAATGCAGCTTTAAAAGAAGCCGCCGCTGGCAAAATGAAAGGGATACTCGGCTACAATGAAGATCCTCTCGTTTCAATTGATTACAACCACTGCCCTCTTAGCTCAACAGTAGATGCAAAACTAACAAAAATGTTGGGTGATGACTTTATAAAGGTTATTGCTTGGTACGATAATGAGTGGGGTTATTCAAACAGAGTAGTTGACCTTATAAAATATATGATTGGCAAAATGTAAAAAATTTTTTCCAGAAGGAAAAATGAAAAAGACAATTAAAGACATTGATGTAAAGAATAAAAAGGTGTTGGTTCGTGTTGACTACAATGTTCCTCTTAACGATAAACTTGAAATAACAAGTGATAAGAGAATTGTTGCGACACTTCCAACCATTAAATACCTGCTTGAGCAAAATGCGGCAATAATTCTTATGTCGCACCTTGGAAGGCCAAAAGGTAAAACTGTAGCATCTATGAGTTTAAAACCTGCAGCCATACGGCTTGGGAAACTACTCAGTAGAGAAGTTAAAATGGCTCCAGACTGCATAGGGCCTGAGGTTTCTAAATTAGCAAATGAACTTAAATCAGGGGAAATTTTATTACTTGAAAATTTACGATTCCACTCCGAAGAAGAAGCTAACGATCCAAAGTTTGCCGCCGCACTCGGCGCGCTTGGGGAAGTTTTTGTGCAAGACGCTTTTGGCACTGTGCACAGAGCCCATGCGTCAACTACCGGTATTGCGAATTTTGTTAAAACAACAGCTGCTGGCTTTCTTGTAGAAAAAGAACTTAAGTTTTTAGGTGAAGCTCTTGAAAACCCAAGACACCCATTTTTGGCAATTCTTGGCGGGGCAAAAGTATCCGACAAGATAGCCGTAATAGAAAATCTTCTTACAAAAGTTGATGCCTTAATAATTGGCGGAGCCATGGCTTATACATTCTTAAAAGCCAATGGTGCAGATACAGGCAATTCATTAGTTGAAGCCGATAAAATTGAAACCGCAAAAGCACTTATCATCGCTGCCAAAAAGAGAAATATTAAATTACTATTGCCAATAGATAATATTGTTGCAGATAAAGTTGATTTTGCTACTAAAACCATTGCACACAGTTCCGTGCTTAAAGAAACAACTGATGCAAATGTCCCAAGCGGTTTAATGGGCTTAGATATTGGTCCAAAAACAATCGCACTGTTTGCGCCTGTTATAGTATCTGCAAAAACAATTGTTTGGAATGGTCCAATGGGTGTTTTTGAAATTGATGCTTTTTCAAGAGGAACAATTGAGGTTGCAAAATACGTTGCTCAGGCAACTGATAATGGCGCAATATCAATTATAGGTGGTGGTGACTCAGCGTCTGCTGTTAAAAAAGCTGGTGTTGATAAACGAATCACTCATATTTCAACTGGTGGCGGGGCTTCACTTGAGTTTCTTGAAGGTGTGCCTCTTCCTGGCGTTGCCGCACTTGCAGATAAATAATTATATTTGCATTTGAAAAGGTAATCTGGTAAAATATAAAAATCATGTACTTCTTTTTACTTGTCGTTCATCTAACTGCCTGTATATCGTTAATTCTAATTGTTCTTTTACAATCTGGGAAGGGCGGTGGTTTATCTGGTCTTATGGGTGGCGGCGGCGGATCTGAGCAGATTTTTGGCGCTTCTACCGGTATGGCCTTTGTAAAAAAGGTAACTGTTGCAATGGCAATTACCTTTGTACTAACCTCTTTGCTTCTTACAATTGTAGTTTCAAGAAAAGGACTTTCAACTGTAACACGCCAGTACCAACCCACTGCACCTATTAGTGCTCAGGCGCCTGCCCCACAGCCAAATACTGCGCCAGCAGCACCCAAGGAGCAACAGGTACCAGCGCAGAGCGGTAATTAATACACTTTGTTTTGGACATTTTTGCTGGGGTGGCGGAACTGGCATACGCGCACGTTTGAGGGGCGTGTCCTTAACAGGATGCGGGTTCAAGTCCCGCCCCCAGCATAAGACTTTGAATTGGGTCATTATCAAAAGGAGAGAAAAATGGGCGATGTTTTATTTAAAAGAACTGGCAGGCTTTTTGCGCGGCCATCTTTCATTGAAGGAGCGTCTAGAGTTCTAGATTTAGGTTCAACTTTAAATGAATATAATTCAAATTTAACCACTGAAGAGGCCGACTCAGCCGCTATTCAAAGTGATTGGTATGCGGTTGGTGACGACATCCTAAATGCTATGACTCAATATCAATACCATGGATAAAGAAGAGACACCTTCAAAACTTACAAAATCAACAATAGAAATAAGGAAAGAACAACACTATTCTGGCCCGTTGCCTCCTCCTGCTATGCTGGAACGGTATAACCAAATTGTACCTGGTGCTGCAGAAAGAATCCTCAAGATGGCTGAATCTCAGTCAGCTCACCGTCAAAATCTTGAAAAGACAGTCATCAAATTTGACACACGTAATTCAACATTAGGTGTCATTTGTGCACTTCTCATTGCTCTTGGTGGACTATTTCTTGCTTTTTATGCTATTAGAATGAATCATGTTAAAGCAGGAGTAATAATAAGCACAATAGATATTGTGGGTTTGGTTTCAACATTCATATATGGTACACAAATTAGACGTCAAGAAAGAGAAAAACGTAATAAACAGCAGTAGATGTCTTAATGTAGAGAATATTGCGGGTGTAGTTCAGTGGTAGAACGTCTCGTTGCCAACGAGAAGGTCGTGGGTTCAAGTCCCATCGCCCGCTTTTAATAATCTCAAAAAAGCTAAACAATCAAAAATATAAATTTAGGAATTAATAAAATAATTTGACCAACAAATACTTGTTGGTCTTTTTTTATTTTCTTTAAAATTTGTTATAATTCAAGAAGAAGTATACACACACTTAATAGGGAGAGTTCTATACTATGAAAAAAGACCTTTTTAATCTTGATCAAGAAAAATATACGGTTAAAAACTCAAGGTCGTATGTTGTAATACCTCAGTTGCCAAAAGCTCTTAAACCACTTTTTAATATTGCATATAACTTGTGGTGGATCTGGAATAGCGATGCAATTGAACTTTTCCGGCGAATCGATCGTGAACTTTGGGAAAAAAGTTACCACAACCCCATAAAAATGCTTGGGTTGGTTGAACAAAACAGATTAACTGAGCTTGCAAAAGATTCAAGTTTTATGTCTCACTTAGAACGTGTTTCTGCAGAGCTTGAACACTACATAAAAAGTTCCACTTGGTTTGACAACGCATTTCCTCAAAATAAAAAAAATATAATTGCATATTTCTCTACCGAGTTTGGAATTCATGAAAGTTTGCCAATCTATTCTGGTGGGCTTGGCATTCTCTCAGGTGATCATCTTAAATCTGCCAGCGATATGGGACTCCCATTAGTTGGTATGGGCTTATTATACCGCTATGGGTACTTTAGCCAATATCTAAATATTGATGGTTGGCAACAGGAAGAATATATACAAAACCATTTTTTGCGTATGCCTATAGAGCGCGTCCAAAATGACGATGGCAAGCAAATAATAATTTCAGTTGATTTACCATCTGGACCGATTTATGCTCAAATTTGGAAAATTCAAGTTGGCAGAGTATCACTTTACTTGCTTGACACAGATATAGATAAAAACACACTGGAAAACAGAGAAATTACTGGGCAACTTTATGGCGGCGACAGGGATATGCGTATTCGTCAAGAAATACTTTTAGGCATTGGCGGCATAAAAGCTCTTAAAGCCCTAAACATTGAACCAGCTGTTTTCCATTTAAATGAAGGGCATTCTGCATTTCTTGCAATTGAATTAATTACCAACCTAATGCATGAAAAAAAACTATCATTTGCCGAAGCGCTTGAAGTAACAAAGGCTTCTTGCGTTTTTACGACGCACACACCAATAGCCGCTGGAAACGAAGTATTTAACACTTCTTTAATAGACAAATACTTTGAGCAACATTACAAAAAGCTTGGCCTTAAAAAAGATGAATTTATGGCTCTTGGCAGAATTAATCCAAAAGATGAAACCGAAAATTTCTGTATGACAGTGCTTGCGCTTAAAACAACAAGCCATGCAAACGGCGTTAGCAAACTTCATGGTACAATTTCAAGAAATATGTGGAAAGATATATGGCCAAACTTCGCACAAAGCGACATTCCAATTACACACATAACTAACGGTGTACATCCAAACACATGGATTTCATATGAAATGGCCGAGCTTTTCAACCGCTATATGGGTTCAACATGGAAAGATGAACCTGCCGACCAAACAATTTGGCAGGGGGTTAAGAACATTCCAGATGCAGAACTCTGGAGAAGCCACGAACGCAGAAGAGAACGCTTAGTTTCTTTTGCTAGAACAAGGTTAAAAGAACAACTCATCAGGCGTGGGGCTTCCATAAGTGAAATTAATGCTGCCGACGAAGTTTTAGACCCAGACGCACTTATAATTAGTTTTGCAAGGCGCTTTACATCTTATAAACGCGGCACACTTATTTTTTCAGATTTTGACAGGTTAAAAAAAATGCTGACCAATAAAAACAGGCCTATTCAATTAATTATCGCAGGTAAGGCTCATCCACACGACTCATCAGGCAAGGAATTTATAAGACAAATCATTCATATTTGCAGAGACCAAGAAGTACGCAACAGAATTGTTTTTATTGAAGATTACGATGCAAATGTTGCCCACTATTTAGTACAGGGCTCGGATGTTTGGCTAAATAACCCGCGCAGACCGTTTGAAGCATCTGGAACAAGCGGTATGAAAGCCGCAGTCAATGGAGTGCTTAACTTAAGTGTATTAGATGGCTGGTGGTGCGAGGGGTATAATGGAGAAAATGGCTGGATTATTGGTTCAGGTGAAGAATACGCAAACCAAGAATACCAAGATGAGGTTGAAAGTAAGGCTATTTATGACCTTTTAGAAAAAGAAATTATCCATGAATTTTACCTTAGAGGTTCAGATGGTTTACCTCGCCTGTGGATAAATAAAATGAAAAAATCTATGATGACAATTAACCCAATTTTTAACACAAACAGAATGATTGAGGACTATACAAGAAAGTTCTATACACCGGCCATTGAACAACACTTTAAATTTGTAAATAATAACTATGCAGTTACAAAATCTTACACTCAATGGAAAAACAATGTTTCAACAAACTGGGATCAAATTAAAATATCAGAGGTGCAAGATAATCTAACACAAGATATTGAAATAGGCAAGGATTTTTCTGTAAAAGCAAAAATTTCACTCGGGCAGCTCAGTGTTGATGATGTTTATATCGAGCTATACTTTGGCTACCTAGACTCAAAAAATAGAATGCAATCTATGATTGAAAGTGAAATGAAACTTTCTGAAAATTTACCTTCAAATACATGTATTTTTGAAGGTGTCGTAAAAGGTGACCGCATTGGCCACTGTGGCTATGTTATACGCATACTGCCAAAATTTGAAAATAAAAAGGTTTATATACCAAACCTGATTTTGTGGCAATAAATAAAATGGCCGCTCCTCAACGCTTTTTAAAAAACTTTGAATTGATAATTTTTGATTTAGACGGCACAATTGCTAACACTTTAGAAGATATAACTTTATCAGTTAACGAAGTTCTCGCTAATTTTAATCTGCCAAAATTGCAGCTAAAAAAAGTACGCACGCTAATTGGCAGCGGTGTACCATCTCTTATGCAAGGAGCGCTTGCCACAAACAACAAATACAAAATAAATAAAGCCAGCAAGTTGTTTCTAAGCAGCTATTCAAAAAATCTTCTTAAAAAAACAAAACTCTACTCTGGCATCTTAAAACTTTTAAACAAGGTAGCATCAAAAAAACTTGCCATAGTAACAAATAAACCGCAAATGCATACAAAAAAACTGTTAGATGCGTTTGGTATCGCTAAATACTTCCAAGTTGTATATGGCGGAGACACTTTTAAACATAAGAAGCCACACCCAAAACCAATTACAAATGTTCTAAAAATACTCAAAGTAAATAATTCAAATGCCCTGCTTGTAGGTGATGGCGTAAATGATATATTAACCGCAAAAGCTGCAAATATTGCCTGCGCCAGCGTTGGCTATGGTTACTGTGATAAGGATGAATTATTAGCGCTTAAACCAAATTATTACTTTGAAAGCGTCTCTGAACTTTATAAGTCGTTTTAATTTCATCTGAATTAGAGGAGAATTTATGTTTGCCATTAAGCTACTTAAATCAATTGTCAACATTTTACAATCTGAAATTTCACCAAACCAAATTGCGGCAGGGGCAGTGATTGGAGCGTTAATCGGCCTTACCCCAGTATCAGCTTTGCATATATATTTTCTTTTTTTTCTTATGCTTATTTTAAATGTAAATATCGGCTCAGCAATGCTAAGCGCAATGGTTTTTAAGTTAATCGGTATGTTAATAGACCCAATATCAGATAAAATTGGATATTACCTCTTAGTTAGCAACACGTCTCTTAAAGATTTTTGGACAAACCTATATAACACACCAATTGTTCCTTTCACACATTTCAATAATACGGTAGTACTTGGCAGTTTTGTCGTTGGAATATTGCTTGCACTACCAATTTTCTTTCTGTCAAAAAAACTGCTTGTTATATATCGTATCCGTTTAAAAGATAAGGTCGCGAAATGGAAAATTATGAAAGTGTTTAAGATAACCAGTATTTACAATGTTTATGATAAACTAAATAAATAGGGGTAATAAAATGCGTTGGAAATTTGTTATACCTGCCTTAATATTAATAGCCATAATAATCACCTTTAATATCATATTCCTTGATGCACTGCTTAAAAAAGCATTCATTGCCTCGGAAGAAATGGCTTTTGGCGCAAAGGTTGAAGTGCAATCGCTAAAAACTAAATTTGGTAATTTGTCAATTAAAATTGACGGCCTGCAAATTGCCGATAAAAACGATTATTGGAAAAACCTACTTGAAGCTAAAACAATTTCTTTTGCTCTAAAACCACTGCCACTTCTTTCAAAAAAATTCATAATAGAAAAAATGTCTGTTGAAGGTGTAATGTGGCAAACAAAAAGAAATACATCTGGACAATTACCGCCTAAAAAAATTAAGAAATTTAATAAAACAAACAAAAATTCTCTTTTAGGCAAGCTTGTTAATTCGCTTGCTCAAAAAGGAAAATCTGAAATTATACAGCTGCCGGCTGTTAGCGCACTTTCAGATGCACAAAAAAACCTTAAAAATATTTCTATTAATACAGTTATAGACCCCGCACAAATTCAAACGCTCAAAGAAATTGATACTATGAAAGCTGATGTAACGAGTAAATACGTAAGTTATCAATCAAGTTTCTCTAACCTTAATATTAATGCAACTATTGAATCAGCTAAAAGTGCGCTAAATGGATTATCTGATATAAAAGTTGACTCACTTGGAGGCATAAAGGCCATAAAAGATAAAATTGATTTAGCCCTTGCTGCTAAAACTACAGTTGAAGTAAAGTTAAATGAATTTAATTCTCTAAAAAGTAGCATATCAAAAGATATAATCACAGAAAAACAACTGACGGAAAAAATAGCTCAACTTACAAATGCCGATGTAACAGGATTGATGGATAAGTTAAAAATACCAGAGGTATCTTTTAGTAATATATCAAAGGCACTTTTTGGTCAACTTTGGATAAACCGCGTTAATTCTTTAATTTCATACGTTGAACTTGCCAGAAAATATATGCCACCCAAAAAAGCTAATACAAACATAATATTAACCCCGAGCCGTATGAATGGAACAAATGTAAGCTTTTCTAAAAAAGATAACCCGCCAGATTTTTTAATTCAGCAAATATCACTTAGTGGAACTACTCAAGGACCCGGCAAGGAAATGCAACTTGGAACAATATTTAGCGGAAATATTTTAAATATAACATCTGACCAGGCACTTTTAGGCAAGCCAACGATATTTAAAATTTTAGGTAAGCAGAACTCTTCCCTGTTAAATTTCAATGGAACTTTTGACCACAGGATTGATCCTGGCAAAGATGTCATTAACGCGACATTAGAAGGCCTTAGTGTTGATGCTTTTGGGCTTCCAAAATCTGAGTACTTACCCGAGTTTTCAAATGGGGAAGGTAAAATAAATACTTCTCTAACATTAACAGGAGAGGAAATTGACTGCAAAATTAAAGTGGTTTTGAATAAGCTTACTGCAAAAAGAACATCATATAAAGATAATGAAGAAGTGGCTGAAATTATTGACTATCTATGGGCAGGAATAACAGATATAGTTATGAATGTTTCTGCAACAGGGGAAATAGATAATTTAAAGTTTGATGTCTCTTCAAATTTAGACAGAGTACTTTCAGAGCGTTTAAAAGCTCTCTTTGGTCAAAAAATTAATGAATATAAGGCACAACTAACACAAAAAGTGAACTCCCTGATTGCATCTAAAAAAGCTGAGCTTCTTGCAGAATTAAACACAAGAAAAAATGAATATCAAAAACTAATTGATGAAAAACAAAATGAATTGAATACTCAGATTGAATCTATAAAAACTCAAGTGCAGGCAAAAGAAGATGAAATAAAGAACAAAACCGAAGGTGAAAAGCAAAAAGCGCAAGAGGAATTGCAAAAACAAGCACAGGATAAGCTTAAAGATCTCTTTAAGTAAAAAATTTGGCTTTTAAGCACAGTTTTTTGTAAAATCAAAAAATAAAATTATATAGATAACTATTATGCAAATTGATGGTAAAAATAAAAGGATATCTCGGAAATGAAAGCATTAGTTCTTGCAGGTGGCAAAGGTACCCGCCTAAGACCCATAACCCATACATCCGCAAAACAACTTATACCAGTCGCGAATAAACCTATTTTATTTTATGGCCTTGAAACTATAGCGGCAAGTGGTATTACTGAGGTAGGTATAGTAGTTGGAGATACAAAAAACGAAATAAAAACAACTGTTGGCGATGGAAGCCGCTGGGGAATAAAAGTTACTTATATTGAACAAGACGCCCCACTTGGATTAGCCCATGCTGTAAAAATTTCAAAGGATTTTATTAAAAATGACTCTTTTCTTATGTTCCTTGGAGATAACCTTTTAAAAGACGGTGTATCTGCGATTGTAGAATCATTTATAAAAGACAAACCAAACTCTAAAATACTTTTAACAAAGGTTGCAAATCCGCAGGAGTTTGGTGTTGCACAATTAAAAAATGGAAAAGTAGTAGCGCTTGAAGAAAAACCAATAAACCCAAAAAGTGATCTTGCGCTTGTAGGAGTTTACTTATTTGATAGTACAATCTTTGAAGCCGTAAACAACATAAAACCCTCAAAGAGAAATGAACTTGAAATTACAGATGCCATTCAATATCTAATAGACAATGGCTATAAAGTTGAGCCATATATAGTAACAGGATGGTGGAAAGATACAGGTAAGCTTGAAGATATGCTTGAAGCAAACCGTCTTATACTTGGCGGGATGGACAGAAGTATTAGCGGAACCGTAGACACCCTTTCAACAATTGAAGGCAATGTTGTTATAGAAAAGGGTGCAAATATTAAAAACAGTTGTATTCGTGGACCATCAATAATAGGAGAAGGTGCAAAAATAACAAATTCTTATATTGGTCCATTTACATCTATATATTTTGGAACAAATATTGAAAATAGTGAAATTGAACACTCAATCATATTAGAAAATTCAACAATTAAGGGTGTTAAGCGTATTGCCGACTCACTAATTGGGCAAAATGTAAACATTTCTAAGACTGAAAAGAAACCAATCTCTTATAGAATAATGGTTGGCGATTCTTCTAAAATTGAAATTATTTAAAACCAATAAATAGGAGCTACTATGATAGATGGAGTTAAAACAAAACAACTTAAACCACTCTGCGATGAACGCGGCCGTGTAATGGAGATGTTTCGGTCTGACTGGGCGGAGTTTATTAACTTTGGCCAAACCTATATGACTTCGGCATATCCTGGCGTTGTAAAAGGCTGGCACTATCACAAAAAACAAACTGACACTTTCATTTGCATTAAAGGAATGATGAAAGTAGTTCTTTACGATTCAAGAAAGAGCTCAAAAACAAAAGGTGAAATAAATGAATTTTTTATTGGTGAGCATAACTATATGCTTGTTCAAATTCCGCCTTTTGTCTATCACGGTTTTAAATGCATAAGTGAAACCGAAGCTATAATAATAAATGTGCCAACAGAACTTTATAACTACAAAGAACCCGATGAATACCGCAGGCCGTTTAATACAAAAGAAATACCTTATAATTGGGAAAGGAAAAACGGATAATAAAATGCAATTTAAAAACATACTTGTTACCGGCGGGGCTGGTTTTATTGGCTCAAACTTTATCAACTATGTTTTAAGTGTCAATTCTAAAATAAAAATTGTTAATTTAGATAAACTTACATACGCAGGCAATCTTGAAAATTTAAGAAATGTTGAAAAAAATCCGCGTTATAAATTTGTTAAAGGCGATATTTGCAACACAAACATGGTTAATAAACTTGTAAAAAATTGTGATGCAATCATTAATTTTGCGGCAGAAACACATGTTGACAAATCAATTCTTGAGGCAGGAAGCTTCCTAAATACCGATGTTTTTGGCACATACACCCTGTTAGAAGCCGCAAAGAAACATAAAATAAAAAAATATATTCAAATATCCACCGACGAAGTTTACGGCAGCATTGAACGCGGTTCATTTACCGAAAGCAGCCCTCTTTTGCCAAATAGCCCCTATTCATCCGCAAAAGCGTCAGGAGACCTGCTATCAAGGTCTTATTTTACAACCTTCGGCCTTCCCGTAATTGTTACGCGCGCCTCAAACAATTTCGGGCCTTATCAATACCCTGAAAAATTAATACCGTTATTTGTTACAAATACAATTGAAAACAAACCGCTGCCACTTTATGGTGATGGGAAAAATGTTCGCGACTGGCTCTTCGTGCAAGATCATTGCTCGGCTGTTTATACTGTTCTGCAAAAAGGCGTTCCCGGCCAGATTTACAACATTGGCGGTGGAAATGAAGTTACAAACATTCAAATTACAAAAGAAATATTAAATATGCTCGACAGACCTCAAAGCCTTATTAAACCCATAAAAGATCGCCCCGGACATGACAGACGATACTCTGTTAACTGCTCCAAAATAAAAAAAGAGCTCGGGTGGAAACCTCAGGCAAACTTTAAACAGGCACTCAAAGAAACCATTGAATGGTATGTTGCAAATAAGCATTGGTGGGAAAAACTAAAAAATAAAAGCTTCAATGCATATTACAAAAAACAGTATAAAAATAAATGAAAATAATTATAACCGGTGTAACCGGTCTACTTGGCAACCAACTTGCTAAAACACTTATAAATAATCATAGCGTTATTGGTATATCCAAAAGTAACATCTCTCCAATTTGCAAAACAATTAATGTAGATATAACTGATGCGATAGCAACTTATAATGCTATTACAAAAGAAAATCCAGACATTGTAATTCATTGTGCTGCGCTATCAAATGTTGATGAGTGCGAAAGAAACCCGCAAGAGGCATATAAAATAAATGCGCTTGGAACAAGAAACATTGCCGTAAGCTGCCAGCGCTTTGACACTAAACTGCTTTATATCTCAACTGATTATGTTTTCACAAGCCAAAATACAATTTCAGGTGGCTTTAATGAATTTGACACAACAAATCCATGCAACATTTACGCGAAATCAAAACTTGCCGGTGAAAACTATGTAAAAGAACTACTTAATAAATTTTGGATTGTTCGTACCTCTTGGCTTTTTGGCAACGGCAAGGCAAACTTTGTAACTCAATTTTTATCAAATATAAAAGATGGCAAGCCCTATAAAGCCGCAACCGATATGATAAGCAGTCCAACATCCGTATGCGAACTTTCAGAAGCTATATCCATCCTTATAAAAACTGATCTTTTTGGCACTTATCATTTATCTAATTCTGGTTTTGCGTCTCGTTATGAAATTGCGCTATATTTGGCAAAACTGTTTAAAGTGTCTGAAAATAAAATAACAAAAACTACCTTAAAAGAGCTTTCACTCCCGGCGAAGCGCCCAAACTTTTCAGGGTTAAATAATCTTGTATGGGCGTTAGAGGGCTTTAATAAATTATCAGCATGGCAAGATGCCATTGAAAATTTTGTATTTGAAAATGGGGTAAATAAATGAGAAATATATGTGTTGTAGGCACTGGTTATGTAGGCCTTGTAACCGGAGCATGTCTTAGCGAACTTGGGCATAAAGTAACCTGCGTTGATAAAGACAAAATCAAAATAGCACTTCTTAAAAAAAATAAAATTCCAATTTATGAACCGGGTCTTTTAGAACTTGTGGTAAAAAATTCAAAAACAAAAAGATTGTCATTTACGACATCGTTAAAAGATGCCATAAAAAAATCTGAAATAATATTTATAGCTGTTGGCACGCCACCAAACCCCGACGGATCAGCGGACCTTTCTTTTGTTGAGTCAGTTGCAAAAGAAATAGCTTTAAATATGAAAAGCTACAAGCTTATTGTAGATAAATCAACAGTGCCTGTAGAAACAGGCGACTGGGTTGAGCATACAATCAAACGCCTTCTAAAAAAGAATATTCCTTTTGATGTTGCATCAAACCCGGAGTTTTTGCGTGAAGGTTCGGCTGTTTATGACACATTTAACCCGGATAGAATTGTAATTGGCGTAAAATCTAAGAAAGCAGAGCAGTTGTTCCGGGAAATATACTCACCACTTAAAGCAAATATATTAGTAACAGATATAAAAAGCGCGGAGATAATAAAACATGCGTCAAATTCATTCCTTGCAATGAAAATTTCGTTTATTAATGCCATTGCAAACATCTGTGACAAGGTTGGGGCCGATGTTTCAAAGGTGGCTCAGGGCATGGGGATGGATAGAAGAATCGGAAAAGCATTTTTAAATGCAGGCATTGGCTTTGGTGGTTTTTGTTTTCCAAAAGATATTGAAGCTTTTTTGTGGATCTCTAAAAAAGTTGGGGTTGAATTTAAACTGCTAAAAGAAGTAAAAGAAATAAACGAGAAACAAAAAGAACTAATTGTAAAAAAAGTGGAAGAAGTGCTTTGGATACTTAAAGGTAAAACAATAGGCGTATTAGGGCTTGCTTTTAAACCAAATACCGATGATATGCGTTTTGCCCCATCAATAGACATTGTAAATATGCTCAAAGCGCATGGAGCAAAAATACAGGCATTTGACCCGGCGGCAATGCCCAAGGCAAAAGAATTTTTAAATGGAATAAAGTTTTGTAAAAATGCGTATGAAACGGCTAAAGGTGCAGATTGTTTGCTAATTGTTACCGAGTGGCAGGAGTTTAGCGAACTAGATCTGAATAAAATAAAAAAATTGCTCAAACACCCTATAATTATTGACGGCAGAAATATATATGAACCTGCTATAATGAAAAAGTTGGGATTCACTTACAAGAGCATTGGGAGACCATAATATGAAAATTGTTATTACCGGCGGGGCCGGTTTTATTGGCTCACATTTATGTGATTATTTTATCGCTAAGGGTCACTTTGTAACCGCGATAGATAACCTAATAACCGGAAGTTTAGAAAACATTGAGCATCTTTTTGGAAATGATAAATTCAATTTTTTAAAGTATGATGTCACCAATTACCTGAGTGTTTCAGGCAAGGTTGATGCTATACTTCATTTTGCCTCACCTGCAAGCCCAATAGATTATCTGACACATCCGATTCCAACACTAAAAGTTGGTGCTCTTGGCACACACAAGGCACTTGGCTTGGCAAAAGATAAAAAAGCAATTTTTATGATTGCCTCAACCAGTGAAGTTTATGGCGATCCGCTTGTAAACCCGCAAAATGAAAGTTACTGGGGCAATGTTAACCCTGTAGGCCCTCGCAGTGTATATGATGAAGCAAAGCGCTTTGCAGAGGCAATGACCATGGCATATCACACCTATCATAAAATGCCTGTCAGAATTTTAAGAATATTTAACACCTATGGACCAAGAATGCGCGCTCGAGACGGCAGAGCTGTGCCTGAGTTCATTAACCAGGCGTTAAGAAATAAACCCTTAAATGTATTTGGTAAAGGCACTCAAACCCGTTCTTTTGGTTATATATCAGATTTGGTAGATGGTATTTACAAGCTTTTATTATCTAACCACAACCAACCAGTAAACATTGGAAATCCGTCGGAAATTACACTTAATGAACTTGCAAAAACAATTATAAAACTTACAAACAGCAAATCAAAAATTCTTTATAAACCATTACCGATTGACGATCCAAAAGTGCGCCGACCAGATATAAGCAAAGCAAAAAAAATACTAAAATGGGAGCCAAAAGTTGCCCTAAAAGATGGACTTAGAGAAACAATCAGCTACTTTAAAACAAAATTATGAAAACAACTATTAAGCAGGTTCAGACAAAACAAGACTTTAAAACTTTCTTAGATTTTCAAAAAGAAATCTATAAAGAAGACAAATTCTGGGTACCAATGCTATCTGAAGACCTTGAATTCACACTTGAAAAAAGCCCTTTTTGGGAGCATTCAAAAAAAGCCCTATTTCTTGCTTATGATGAAAAAAATAAGGTGGTTGGCAGGATTGCGGCTATAATTGACAGCAATTTTGTTTCGTTTCAAAGTCAAAATACAGGTTTTTTTGGTTTTTTTGAGTGTATTAACGATCAATCAGTTGCCAAAGCACTTATTGACTGTTCAAAAGAGTGGCTTAGAAAAAATGGCATGACAAAAATGCTCGGTCCAACAAACCCATCAACCAATGATGAATGTGGTTTTTTGTTTGAAGGTTATGGCTCAATGCCACGCATAATGATGCCATACAATCCATCCTATTACCATACACTAATGGAAAATTGTGGGCTTAGCAAAGCAAAAGATCTATTTGCCTTTGAAATGAATGTAAATAATGCGCCTGTTGAGCGATTAGAAAGAGTTGTTGAAATTGCAAACAAAAAAACCCCGGGCATAACTGTAAAAAAACTTAACCCTAAAAATTTTAAAGCAGAAATAGATAAAGCTATAGAAATTTATAACTCTGCATGGGAAAAAAACTGGGGTTTTGTACCATGGACAACAAAAGAGTTTCAAACAATAGCTGGGCGTATGAAACCGCTTTTTTTGCCAGACACCACATTGATTGCGGAAATTAACAACAAAGCCATTGGAATGCTTATTGCAGTACCCGACTATAACTTTGTATTGCATAAAATGAATGGCAAAATGTTTCCTTTTGGTTTCATTAAGTTTTTATACTATAAAACCAAAATCAAAGATCTGCGTTTGATGATAATGGGAATTAAAAAGGAGTTCAGGCAAAGGGGAATAGAAGCAATAATGTACCTGGAAGCATTAAAAAATGCTCGTTTGCTCGGTTTTCAAAAGTGCGAGTTCTCATGGGTACTTGAAGACAATGTTATGACAACCCGAGCCGCTGAAATGATGGGTGGAAAGCTTTACAAAAAATATAGAGTATATGAAACAAATATTTAACCCAAATCTAGCATCCTATTGCAAAATCTGGGTTTACTAATGGAGGAAAGTAAAATGGCCACAAAAAAAGCATCTGCAAAAAAGACCACAGCAACAGAACTCAGTAGTCGCAAAACTTTGGCAGAAAAAAAATTAGTTGTTGAGCCAAAAGGTATTAGTGGGGCATATGTTGTAATTGATTTTCCTATTGAGTCAGAATTAATTTGCGCAAACCACTATGCCCTCAGAATTGGTTCTTCAAGCCATGGTTATGCCGAAGTTTCGCTAAATAATGGAAAGTGGCTGCCAACAAGAAAGAGTGCCGGTTACTGGTGGTTCGACCTATTTAACTTAAGCACTGGTCAGCACACAATTACTGCCCGTTTATGCGACAAATCCGGCTCAACAATTGCTAAATCAATAACCAGGAACTTTACAGCTAAATAAGTCTTTTTAAACAAAAACTAAAATAATAACTTCTACGGCTTAATTTTGATTACAGGATCTTTTAATTATGGGTTCACGAAGAAATTCTAGAGAAACGGCCTTACAGCTACTTTACTTATGCGACACCTGTTCGCTTGACCCCAAAGAGGCAATAACGATAATAAGTAACAGACCAGGGTGTGAGTTAGACCACTTCGGCAGAGATCTTTTTGAGGGAACTTCAGAAAAAAAAGAGTACATTGACCAACTCATAAGCTCTGCCGCGGAAAACTGGGAAATGAGTAGAATGGCAACTATAGACCGCAACATTCTACGCCTTGCGACATTTGAAATTACTACAACTGTTGAAACACCAATAAATGTTATCATCAACGAAGCGGTTGAAATAGCAAAAACCTTTTCAACAGCCGACTCAAGCAAGTTTGTTAACGGCATTTTAGATAAACTTAAAACCACAAGGCCGAAACACTCACAAGTAAAAAATGAAGTTAAATGACTCCAAAACCTATCAGGAAGCCAATGCTATTCGCCAAGAAATTCGCAGGCATGACTATCTTTACTATACATTAGATAATCCTGAGATATCAGATTACGACTATGATATGCTTTTTAAGCGCTTAGAAAACATTGAAGCGCGCTACCCAAACCTCATAACGCCCGACTCACCAACACAGCGCATATCCGCAACACCCTCAGAAAGTTTTAAACAAATCAAACACTCCATGCCAATGCTTTCGCTTGAAAATGTTTACAATGAAAATGAATTACGCGAGTGGGAAAACCGCGTAATAAAAGGGTTAAATGAAAGCTTTGAATTAGTTGTTGAGCTAAAAATAGACGGAGTCGGCCTTGCGCTTACCTATGTAAATAAAGTTCTAACTATTGGTGCCACAAGAGGCGATGGACAAACTGGCGAAGATATAACTTTAAACGCAAAAACCATACGATGTCTGCCGCTAAGAATTCTAGCAGAAAATACTCCAAATATTTTTGAAGTGCGGGGCGAAGTGTACATAAGCAAAGATAACTTCAATAATTTAAACAATCAAATGATTGATGATGCTAATGAGCCATTTGCAAACCCGCGCAATGCCGCCGCTGGCTCTTTACGGCAAAAAGACCCTCAAATTACATCTAAACGCCCATTAAAGTTTTTTGCTCACTCCTACGGGAAAACAGAACCAGAACTAAATCTAAAAACCCACTGGGATTTTTTACAATACTGCAAAGAATGTGGCCTTAAATACAGCGATCACGCAATAGTATGCAATAACATGGAAGAAATAATTACCCACTATAAACACATTGAAGCACTGCGTGACAAATTACCGTACGAAATTGACGGCATAGTCATTAAAGTTAACTCAATATTGCAGCAAAAAAAACTCGGACAAACCGCAAGAAGCCCTCGTTGGGCAATTGCCTTTAAATTTCCTGCAAGGCGAACTACAACAAAAATAACAAATATCCGCGTGCAAGTTAGCAGAACCGGCATACTAACACCGGTGGCCGACCTCAAAGCAGTTGAACTTTCAGGTGTTATTGTCTCACACGCAACACTGCATAACTTTGACGAAATTGCGCGCCTCGGAGCAAAAATTGGGGATACTGTGCTCATTGAACGAGCAGGCGATGTAATACCCAAAATACTGCAAGTTATAATAGAACAAAGAAACGGCAGTGAAAAAGATTTTGCAATTCCGAAAAATTGCCCTGTTTGCAATAGCGAAGTTTCAAAATCAAAAGAAAATGATGTTGCATATAGATGCCAAAACCCATCATGCCCACAAACGCTTGAAAGAGGGCTTACTCACTTTGCATCGCGCGATGCTATGGATATAGACGGGCTTGGAGAAGCCGCTGTACATCAAATGGTTGAAAAAAAAGTAATAGGCAATTTTGCCGATATTTATAAATTAACTAAAGAATCTCTCTTAACACTTGAGTTGTTTAAAGACAAGAAATCTCTAAATCTTTTAAAAGCAATAGAACAAACAAAAACAAGGCCTTTAAGCTGTTTGCTCTTTGCACTTGGCATAAGGCATGTAGGGCAAAAAGCGGCAAAAGTTCTTGCAGAACACTTTAAAACAATGGACAAATTGATGAATGCCTCTATAGACGAGTTAACCCAAATAGATGAAGTTGGCCCTGTTATGGCGCAAACAATTGCGGAGTACTTTGCGCAAAAAAGTGTTAAAAAATTAATTACACAATTAAAAAATTGCTCTTTAAATATGTCCGAACCAGATAATGAGATTATAAAATCTGAAATGTTCAAAAAAAGCTTTGTTTTCACAGGAGAGCTTTCAAAATACTCAAGAACACAAGCAGAGGAAGTTGTGCTAAAAAGAGGTGGTAAAGTATCCTCATCAATTAGCGCAAAAACATCATACCTTGTAATAGGCGCAAACCCAGGTTCAAAATTTAATAAAGCTCAAAAGTTAGGCGTTAAAATAATTTCTGAGAGTGAGTTTGAAAAACTACTATGAAAAGCAATGTTTATTTTTTAGACTGGAAAAATATTAGTGATTTTTCAGATTGGAGCGAATCAATAAATGCGTTTTCACAAGTTAAAAGCCGTGATTATGCTGCCATTAAAATTCATTTTGGTGAAGAGGGTAATAAAGGATTCATAAAACCTGAGTTTGCAAGGGCCATAGCAAAAAAAATAAAAGCAAAAGATGCCTTCCCGTTTCTCAGCGACGCAAACACAATTTATGTTGGAGAGCGCGCCGATGCATATCACCACCTAACTGTTGCGGCAAAACATGGCTTTACAATTGAAAAATGCTCTTGCCCAATAATTATCGCAGATGGCCTTAGGGGAAACTCGGGTGTTGATGTTGAAGTTAATCTAAAACACTTTAAATCCGTAAGTATTGCGAACGCAATATATTACAGTGATTTTATTTTACTTATGTCTCACTTTAAAGGCCATGAGGTCTCGGGCTTTGGCGGGGCTCTAAAAAATGCTGGTATGGGTTGTGCCACAAGAGCGGGCAAATACTCAATGCACGATAAATTAAAACCTAAAATAAATGGCTCTGCCTGTATAAAATGCGGTGCATGCATTAAGTGGTGTTCGGCTGGGGCGCTTAGCATTAAAGATGACATGATATTACTTAATGAGAACAAATGTGTCGGCTGTGGTGAGTGCATACTTACTTGCTCAAGAAAAGTTTTTAGAATACCTTGGGATGAGCACGCATCAGCCACGCAAGAAAAGTTTGTTGAATACGCAAGCGGCACCTTAAAAAATAAAAATTATTTTTGTTTTAACTTCTTAAATTTCATAACAAAACACTGCGACTGCTTTAAAAGCGATGGGTCTCCATTACTGAGAGATATTGGCGTACTTGCAAGCAATGACCCTGTTGCATTAGATCAGGCAAGCGTTGATATGGCAAATGAAATATACGGCGGTGATTTTTGCAAAAGCATACATCCGGCAATTGATGCGAATGTCCAGCTTGAATATGCCGAGAAAATCGGGCTTGGTACAAGAGATTATCAACTATGCAAATAACACACATTCTTAAATCTAAAAAACCATATTTTGAGATTGAAATTAATAATGGCGAAAAAAAAATTAAAACAACTTTAGATGTCATTTCCTTGCTTAATTTAAACAAAGGCAAGCAAATATCAGCTAGTGAACTGAAAATAATTGAAAAAGAAGCAAACATAAGTTTAGCCAAACTCTTAGCCATTAAAACTGTTTCAAAAAAACAAGTAAGCGAGCATGAACTAACACAAAAATTAAGCAATGCGAATATAAATGAAAGGGAACTTTCAAAAATTAAAAGTCGCTTAAAAGAACTAGGGTTTTTAAACGATAGCCAATACGCAAAAGAAGCCTATGCACTCTTGTTGGAAAAAGGGAAAGGCCCAGAATTTATTGACAATTATCTTAGCCAAAAAGGAATAGACACCGAAATAATTAAAAACGCAAAACAAAATACTATTTTAAATGATAACCAGCAAATTAAACAAATAAAAACGCTAATTAAAAAGAAATTTAATTTTAGCAAGTATGATTTTGCCAAACTTCTCGCATTTTTCTTAAGAAAAGGTTTTAGTGAAGATTTAATTATAAAAGCCCTGAAAGAATTGGGCATTACTGGAGATGAAAATTATGCAGATCAAACAAGCACTTATTAGTGTTTACGACAAAACTGGTGTTTTAGAATTTGCAAAAAGTCTTTCGGAAATGGGAGTAAAAATAATTTCCAGCGGCGGCACAGCAAAAACGCTTAAAAATGGCGGCGTAGATTGTGTAGAAATTTCAGAAGTAACCGGTTTTCCTGAAATACTTGATGGGCGTGTTAAAACATTAAACCCAAAAATTCATGGCGGCATACTTGCAAAACGCTCCGATGCAAAACACCTTCAAGAATTGAAAAAACACGGCATAGAAGGTATAGACATTGTTGTTGTAAATTTATATCCGTTTGAAGACACCTGCGCAAAATATTATAAAGAAAACTCAAAAGAAATCACATCGGAAATTATTGAAAACATAGATATTGGCGGCGTAGCATTGCTTAGAGCGGCGGCAAAAAACTTTAATGATGTTATAGTAGTTTGTGAAAATGCCGACTTTGCCCAAGTGCTTGAAGTTATTAAAAGTGGCAACATTGAAACAGCGTTCAAAGCAAAACTTGCCGCAAAAGCATTTCGCCACACCGCATATTATGACTCACTTATCTCAAACTACTTTACCAATGAAAAATTTACTGAAAAAACCACAATACCGCTTAAGCTTATTTCCGGCCTGCGCTATGGTGAAAACCCACATCAAAGCGCCTCGCTGTACAAACTTGCATGCGCCGATACATCAAAAGCGGTAGCAAGTGCGATACAACTGCAAGGCAAAGAACTTTCATATAATAATTACTTGGATATGGACTCAGCATGGAAGCTAACAAACGAATTTAGCGAGCCAACCTGCGCAATTATAAAGCATAATAACCCATGCGGCTGTGCAAGCGCAAAAGATGCATATAACGCCTACCTTGCGGCTTATGAATGCGACAAAACAAGTGCCTTCGGCGGAATACTTGCCTTTAATGTTCCTGTAGACCAACAAACAGCAATTGAAACATCAAAAATATTTACCGAGTGTATTATTGCTCCGGTTTTCTCAGACAAAGCAATAGAAATTTTTGCCAAAAAGAAAAATCTAAGAATTTTAACACTGCCATTACCCGATAAAAAAACACCCGCCCTTGAGTTTAGGCAAATTTCAGGTGGTATGCTCGTTCAAGATATGGATACACTTGTAAGCAACGAGCTTAAGTGCGTAACAACCCGCCAACCAAATGCAAATGAATTAGAGGCTCTAAAGTTTGCCTGGCTGGTATGCAAAAATGTTAAATCAAACACCATTGTGCTGAGTCGTGGAAAAAGAACTCTTGGCATTGGGGCCGGACAGATGAGCAGAATTGATTCGCTAAACATCGCAGCCGCAAAAATGAAAGCCGTTAAGTGCGAACTTAACGAAAGCACTTTTCCGCTTGTAATGGCATCAGATGCTTTTTTCCCGTTTCCAGATGTGGTAGAAATGGCGGCAAAAATTGGGGTTAAAGCAATTATCCACCCAGGCGGCTCTATAAAAGATGCTGACTCTATTGAAGCAGCAAACAAACATGGCATAGCAATGGTACTAACAGGCACAAGGCACTTTAGACATTAATAACAAAACTCTCTTAAAACGCCTCAAAATAACGCAATTAAGCACACGAAAAACTAACAATGTCTACGAATAAAGAATTAGCAAAAATATTTTTAGGAATATCTGAGCTTTTGGCGCTTGATGGCGAAAGTATTTTTAAAATTCGTGCATACGAGCACGCGGCACAATTGTTAGACACTTTAACGCTTAGTGTGCAAGAGCTTGCGGCAAATGGCAGACTTTTAGAACTTCCCGGAATTGGCAAAAGCATAGCAGAAAAAATAACCGAATACCTTTCAAGCGGCAAAATTGAGTTCTACGACGAACTAAAAACCCGCTTCCCTGACAGTATTTTAGAGATAATGGCATTAGAGGGCGTAGGCCCAAAAAGAGCAATTTTGCTGAAAGATGGGCTGGGTATAACCACATTAGAACAGCTTAAAAGCGCTGCAGAGCAAAATAAAATAAGTACGCTTGATGGTTTTGGACAAAAGAGCCAGCAAAACATACTGCAAAGCATTGCAAACCACAAAAAATACTCAGGACGCACATTACTCTCCTATGCGCTTGAAAATGCCGAAAACCTCCTATCAATAATTAAGCAAAATCCAAAAGTTTTAGAAATATCCATCGCCGGCTCTTTACGCAGATACAAGGAAACCATAGGCGATATAGATATTCTTTGTTCCGTAAAAATCGGTTCTGAAGAAGAAATAATAAATCTATTTACAAACCTACCAGAGGTTCAGACCGTAATTGTCAAAGGCACAAAAAAAACATCAGTAAAACTTGTAAGCGACATACAAGTAGATTTGCGCGTTGTACCACAAACTTCCTTTGCTACCGCTCTTCAATATTTTACAGGTTCAAAAGAACACAATGTTGTTTTACGCGAAAGAGCAAACAAACTCGGACTTACACTAAATGAATATGGACTCTATAAACTCACTGATAAAAACACACCATTACCTTGTGCCAGCGAAAAAGATATTTACAAGACGCTTAAAATGCAGTATATTCCGCCGCCATTGCGCGAAAACCGCGGAGAAATAGAATCCGCATTAGAAAATAAACTTCCACAACTACTCAAGCTTACCGATATTCTTGGCGACACACACGCACACACAACTTACAGCGATGGGGAAAGTACAATAGAGGAAATAGCACAAAAAGCCCAAAAACTAGATTATCAATGGATAGTGCTTGCAGATCACTCAATATCGCTAAAAGTTGCAAACGGCTTAGACATAAAGAAACTTGAAAGAAAAATTGATGAGATAAAAGAGTTTAACCGAGGAAATTCAAAAGTAAAAGTTCTTTGCGGCAGTGAAGTTGATATTCTCTCAGATGGTACATTAGACTACCCCAATGAAGTATTAAAAAAGTTGGACTTTGTAGTTGCGGCAATTCATACAGGTTTTAAACAAAGCTCAGAACAAATAACTAATAGAATAATTTCAGCTATAAAAAACCCTTTCGTGCACTGCATTGCCCATCCCACAGGCCGTTTAATCAATAAACGCGAACCATACGCGTTAGATATTGAAAAAGTTATTAATGAAGCACATACAAACAAAAAAATGTTAGAAATAAACTGCTACCCCGACCGTTTAGACCTTTGTGACATACACTCAAAACGCGCAAAAGAAGTTGGGGTAATGCTTGCCCTTGGTTCCGACTCACATAGCGCTGATGAGCTAACCAATATGAGTTATGGTGTTTATACAGCACAACGAGGGTGGATTTCTAAAGACAATGTCATAAACTCAAAAACATACAGCGAACTTTTGGAGTACTTAAATGGTTGTTGAAGTTAAACTTCCCAAAAAACGAATAAATCTTGCAGAACTTCAGAATATAAAAGCCCTGCTTAGCAAGAATTCTTTGCACACAGTATGCCAAAGCGCGTTATGCCCAAACATTGGAGAATGTTTCAAGCGCAAAACTGCAAGTTTTTTAATAGCTGGTAATTCCTGTACAAGAAACTGTTCGTTCTGCGCAATAGACAACAATAAACCAAATGCATTAGATGAAAAGGAACCACAAAAAATAGCAGACACCCTAAAAGAGTTGAACTTAAATTTTGTCGTAATAACATCCGTCACAAGAGACGATTTGCCCGACGGCGGGGCACAACACTTTATAAACACAATTACAGCCATAAAAAAAACTCTGCCAGAGTGCAAAGTGGAAGTTCTTGTCCCTGATTTTAAGGGTGATATCAATGCAATAAAAACCGTCTGCAATGCAAACCCTGATGTTTTTGCGCATAATATAGAAACTGTAGAACGCCTATACCCTCATTTGCGCTCAATGGCAAATTATAAGCGTTCCTTAAAAGTTTTACAAACTGCAAAAGAACTTGGTTGTTTAGTTAAATCGGGCATAATGCTTGGGCTTGGGGAAACTGCTAAGGAAGTGTTAACCACATTAACAGACCTAAAAAATGCAGGATGTGAAATTGTAACAATCGGCCAATACTACCCGCCACAAAAAACAAGTTACCCTGTAAAAGAAAAAATATCCGATGAACAATTCGTACACTATAAAGATATGGCACTTCAAATTGGTTTTAAATCATGCGCAAGCGGCACATTTGTCAGAAGCTCTTATTTTGCGGAAACAAGTTACAAAATTGCTACTAACCCTAAGTAATTTATGCAATAAATTATTATACACCTCAACTGCTATAAAAGAATTAAAAAATAAAACATTCAAGTAATTTTGTATAATATAAACAATATATTCCTAAACAAAATATGTTGTTTTTAGCTTAATTGCATTTAGCTACTAAATACTAAAAAATATATAAATAGAATAGCAACAAGGGAAACTAAAAAAATGAAAACAGATGAAATTAGAAAAAAATACCTGGATTACTTTGTAAAAAAAGGCGCAACCATTGTAAAGTCCGACTCAATTATTCCAACGGGCGATAACAGCTTGCTTTTTACATCGGCTGGTATGGTACAGTTTAAAAAACATTTTCTTGGGCAAAGTAAAGACAAATTTACAAGCGCAATCTCGTGCCAAAAATGCTTTAGAACCTCTGATATAGAAAATGTCGGCAACACAAACCGCCACCTTACTTTTTTTGAAATGCTCGGTAATTTCTCATTTGGCGATTACTTCAAAAAAGAAGCAATAAGCTGGGCATGGCACTTTCTTACCAGTGAAATGGGCATACCACAAGAAATTCTTTTTCCCACAATTTATAAAGATGATAATGAAGCGGCAGAAATTTGGAAGAGTGTTGCCCCAAACGCAACAATTACAAAAATGGGTGAAGATACAAATTTCTGGAATATGGGGCCCACAGGGCCGTGCGGTCCATGTTCAGAAATTTTAATTGACTTAGGCCCGGAAATGGGTTGCGGCAAGCCGACATGTGGCCCGGCATGCGACTGCAACCGCTATCTTGAAGTGTGGAACCTGGTTTTCACACAGTTTGACCGCCAAGCAGACGGCTCACTAAAAAATCTGCCAAAGAAAAATATAGACACAGGAATGGGGCTTGAACGGCTTTGCGCCTTAGTTAATGGCAAAAAAAATGTATTTGAAACCGATCTTTTTCTGCCCCTGATAGAAAAACTCAGGGAACTTACAAATACCGAAATAAATAAGAAAACATTGCCCAAACTGCGTATGATGGCAGACCACGCAAGAGCAGTTGTGCTATTGATTTGCGATGGGGTACTACCGTCAAATGAAGGTCGCGGATATGTATTGCGCAGAATACTGCGCCGTGCTGTGCGCCAGGGTCGTCTATTTGGAATTAACGAGCCATTTCTTTACAAAATGGTTGATACAGTTTTCTCACTTATGGGCAACGCATACCCTGAACTTAACGAACGAAAGGAAAACATTGCAACCATTGTCAAAATGGAAGAAGAAAAGTTTTTTACAACTCTGGATTCTGGAATAAAAATATTAGACGAGGCAATAAAGAAGTACAAAACAAAAAAAATCAATACGCTTGATGGCGCAGAAGTATTTCGCCTATACGACACTTATGGCTTTCCGCTTGAACTAACCAAAGAAATTGCCGATGAAAACGATCTTTTAATTGACGAAATAGCTTTTTTAACCGCACAAAAGAATGCTCAGGAAATGTCTCGCGCGGCATGGAGCGGCTCGGGTGAAAAAGATACAACATTTTACTCTTCAATAAACAAAGAACTCGGAGACAGCGAATTTGTTGGTTACGACCAAAACGAAATTTCCAACGCAAAAATTCTGAAAATTATTAAAGATGGAAAAGTTGTTTCTATATTGCAACAAGGCGAAAGTGCGGAAGTAGTTTTAGATAAAACTCCTTTTTACGCTGAAAGCGGCGGCCAGGCAGGTGACAGCGGTGAAATTTCGTCAAAAGATTTTATATTGCAAGTTACAAACACAATAAAACCGACAGGCGGCCTTATTGTGCACAAAGTGCTCTCAATTAAGGGTTCTGCTTCAGCATTATCTATTGTAAATGTAAAAATAAATGAGAAGTTACGCATTGATACTTCTCGCCATCACACGGCAACTCACTTATTGCATAAAGCTTTGCGTAGCGTGCTTGGCACCCATGTAACACAGGCCGGCTCGCTTGTTACTCCTGAGAGTTTGCGTTTTGACTTTGCGCATTTTTCGGCATTAAAACCACAGGAATTAAAATTTGTAGAAGACATTGCAAACGAAGCAGTTTTAGCGGCCTTACCTGTTACCTGTACGCAACAAAGCATTGCGGAGGCAAGAAAAGCAGGCGCAATGGCACTTTTTGGCGAAAAATATGGCGAAACCGTGCGAATGGTTAGTGTTGGCAAATCAGTGCAAAATGCTTTCTCCATTGAGCTTTGCGGCGGAACTCATGTAAAAAACACAGGTGAAATCGGACTTATCAAAATAACCTCCGAATACTCTGTTTCGTCCGGAACAAGAAGAATTGAAGCAATTGCAGGCACTGCAACACTTGAGTATTTACGCCGTAAAGATAGCACTATAGAAAGTGTTTCAGCTCTTTTAAAAACCCCTGCTGAGCAATTAACTCAGAAGGTAGAAAAAATACTTACACAAACTAAAGACCTTGAAAAACAAGTTTCAAAACTGAAAGCTCAAATAGCATCTGGGTCAGGCAGTAGCGACACTTCAAAAATAGTTGAAGCCAGAGGAATAAAAATTGTCGCATGCAGTTACGAAGATTTAGACGATCAATCGTTGCGTATGGCACTTGAAAAGTTAAAAGAAAAAATAACGGATGGTGTTGCGATTGCACTTAATGTTACCGAAGGTAAAGTTGGCTTTATGGTACTTGCCACAAAAGCGGCTCAAGATGGTGGTTTTAGCGCGGGAAAAGTTGCTAAAAATATTTCTGCTATACTTGGCGGTGCAGGCGGGGGCAAACCCGACTTTGCTCAAGGCGGAGGAAAAGATACTTCAAAAATTTCAGAGGTGTTAAACAAACTTGCGGAGACAATACAATGAGCAAATACTTGGCATTATCTTTTATCGGAAAAGACCGCCCGGGAATCGTTGCGGCAGTTTCAAAAGCGCTTTTTGATGCGGGATGTAATTTAGAAGAATCATCAATGACAAAATTACGAAATGAATTTGCCATGATTTTAATAGTTCGTCTTGGCACCTCTAACTCATTTTTGGCACTCAAAAAAACAATTGAGGCAACTGCAAAAAAAAATGCTTTATCAGTTTTAGTGCGTGACATCTCAAAAGAACCAGTTAATACAAAAACTCAAAAAGGCAAGAAATATATCATAACCGTTTATGGCGCCGACAAACCCGGCATTGTTTATGCCACAAGCGCGTACTTAGCAAAAAACAAGTTCAACATTACAGATGTACAAACAACCCTTAGTGCTAAGGCGTATGTTATGTTTATAGAAATTTTACTTCCAGTTGCAAAAGAGAAAAAAATGCTTGCCGATATTCCTAAAGTGGCAAAAAAGCTTGGGGTAACCATAAGTGCACATCAGGCAGAAGAACCAGAACTTTAATGCGCATATTTATGCAAAAAATATTAACAATTCCTGACCCTATACTTAAAACTCCGTCTATTGCGATAAATGAGTTTACGCAACAAACATACAAAGTTATTGACAAATTAGCGCAAACCATGCGGGCAAACACTGGTTGCGTTGGCATTGCGGCTCCGCAAATTGGCGAGCTCACAAGAATTATTGTTGTAGATGTTTCACTATATCGCAAAAGCGTTCCAAACCGCGGTTTTAGCGTTTTAGTTAACCCAAAAATTATAAAATCAGAGGGCAGGCGTTTTGGCAGAGAGGGGTGTTTAAGCGTACCGGAACTAACTGGAAATGTTTGGCGCTCCGATAAAATTGAAGTTGAAGCGCATGATGAAAACAATAAAAAAATCAGCTTTACCGCACAGGGTTTTGAAGCGGTAGTTTTTCAGCATGAAATAGACCATTTAGATGGCCTGCTTTTCTTAGATAGGGTTGCTTCGGTTAAAACTGATATTTTTAGAAGAAAAAATATTGTAATAAATCACAATTAACTGGTCATTGAAAATAAATTGTTTTAGCGTTGTTATGTCTTACTGTTGTCATTCCAAATGAAAGGAATCAGCCCGAGGCTGACCCCGCCAAAGGCGGGGAAATCAATAAATGCGCCCGTAGTTCAATTGGATAGAGCACTGGCCTCCGAACACGATTTTACCTCGACGATATAATCGATCTATTGACGGAAATGCTTACATAGCGTTTGCCAGGGTTTTATAGTGTTTTACATTAAAGTGGTCACAAATCGGTCACAAGTTAATGAGCGAACCAGGCTTGACAAGTACAGCTAAATCCCATATAATAGACACAAATCCCATATAATGGACACTTATGAAAAAGAATATACTCTTCTTTACCAACCATCAAAAGGTTCTCGCCTTTCTGCTCTCGCATCCTTCCGAGCAGTTTTATGACCGTCAGATAGCTAACCTGGCTAAGATGAGTCGTTCGGGAACGAATCGCGCGCTTATAGAGCTTGCGAAGGTTGGTCTCATTGAAAAGAGTAATCGGGGCAGAATGAATTACTATAGCGTCAATGCTGGATCCGCCTTAATTAAACAATTGAAAACCGTGTTAACGCTTTCAGAATTGGATAATTTAATAGAAGATATCAAACCCTATGCCAGGCAAATTATCCTATTTGGAAGCGCTGCTAAAGGTGAAAACAGGAAAGAAAGCGATTATGACTTGTTCGTCTTAACCAGCGAGAAGGATAAGGTTAATGAGATACTGTTAAAGAGCGGTATGCGTGAAAACATTCAGCCAATAATAGTGACACCGAACGATTGGATAAAAACAAAAAAGACAAATGCGGTATTTTATAAGGAAGTACTTAGCGGAAACATCCTATGGGAAAAGCAGTAAATTTAGACTTCCAAGCAGGCCTTGAACGAAAAAGAATAGTTCATTTTCCAGATGCTGTTAAGCTGGTGAAAGATGAACTCGCTGCTTCCTTGCAGGATTTGGATGAAGCAGTTGACCGTTTCAAGAACAAAAAATACAAGTACGCCACTATAACCGCATACTATGCAATGTTTCATTAACCGCATACTATGCAATGTTTCATTGTGCCCGGGCTTTAATCTATTCGGCAGGGTACAGGGAGAAAAGTCACTATTATCTACTGGTTGCATTGCGCGCGCTATTCGTAGGGCCTAAAATGCTTGATGAAAAACTAATAGTGGAATTCCATGAAGCCATGGCACTTAGAGAGGGAGCTGATTATCATTCTGAGTTTTCCAAAGAAGGCGCAGAATCTGTAATAGAATCAGCTCGTGAAATGCTAAAGAAATCGAAGAACATTTTACATAAAGATATTTGAATTCCAAAGTAAAGAATGGGTGCTTCCCGAGCCAACATACGAAGAAGCAGGAAGAGGATGTGCAAAAAGGTCAAGAAAGATGGGTCGGAGAAAAACTTTCCACAAACCAGCAAAAGATATTAAAATTAATTGCCCATGAAGAATAAGTACCACTCCTTTGTTTTTTAGTGCCTAACAAGCATTTAAGTGCCTTCCTTTTCATTCAGATGTATCTTGCCTTTGATATTATTTATATATGCATCTATAAGTATGGTAAGGGTATATTATAGTAAGCAATAATAAATATTACTTGTATTTGACATTGTCGTGTATTTTGTATACACTTATCAACAAGTGCATACAAAATATACGGAGATAAGATGTCGCCAAAAGTAAAGTCGCTTATTAAATTTATTCAACAAAAAGGCGGGGCAGCCAGGTTTTCGGCTATTCTTAAGGCTGGTTTTCATTCAGACTCAATTGCTATGCTCGTAGAAAGTGGCGAGGTGGAAAAGATTGGCAAAGGGCTTTACCAGCTTATCAGTAGTTTTCCTTCATCTCATCCAGATCTTATAACCGCATCACTTCAGGCGCCGAATGGGATAATATGCCTTATTTCAGCGCTTTCATTCCATGAAGCTACTGTTGAAATCCCAAAATATGTTAATATTGCTATTCTTCGCGGAACTCGTGCAAATAAAATCGAATATCCTCCAGTAAGATATTATATGTTCTCCAGTAAAGCATGGTCGGCTGGTATCGATACCCATGAGATAGACGGTCGTAAAATAAAAGTTTATAACCTTGCAAAAACAGTTGTTGATTGTTTTAAATTTAGGAACAAGATAGGTATAGATGTCGCAAGGGCGGCCCTTAAAACGGCTATAATTGACAAAAAAATTAGTCCTAATGATATTATGCATTTCGCAAAGATTTGCCGTGTAAACAGTATAATTCAGCCTATATTGGAAGCAATGCTATGAAAAAAGAAATAAAAAACTTACCAGCCTCTATTCGAGGTCAACTGATAAATAAAGCCAAGGAAACTAATAGACAAATCTCTGAAGTAATGCAGTATTATGCCATGGAGCGTTTTCTTTATAGATTCGGTCAATCCCAATATTCCAAAAAGTTTGTTCTAAAAGGTGCTTTAATGTTTACGGTTTGGCAGGTTCCGGACCGCAGAGCAACTCTTGACATAGATTTTTTGTCTCGACATGATAATCAGGTAGACAGCATTATTAAGGTGATAAAAGAAGTTTGCCGCGAAAAAGTAGTCAATGATGGATTGAAATTCGATCCTGAAACTGTCGTAGGGCATAAAATAAGGGAGAATGCCGATTATTCCGGAGTAAGAGTTAAATTTATTGTTTTTCTAGAGCGTTCCAGAATATCCATGCAAATAGATGTAGGTTTTGGTGATATTGTTTATCCAAAACCAGTAAACATAGATTATCCGGCATTATTGGATCTACCCGCTCCTCACCTCAAAGGGTATACTACTGAAAGCGTTATTGGTGAAAAATTTGAAGCTATGGTTAAACTTGACCTGCTAAATAGTCGAATGAAAGATTTCTATGATATTTGGATTATGATCCGCCAGTTCAATTTTAAGGGCCAAGTATTGGCTGAAGCGCTGAGAGCTACTTTTACTCATCGCAAAACAACCATGCCTGCGCATAAACCTATATTTGCAGAACAAATATATGATAATAATTCTGATAGGCAAATACTATGGGAAACATTTATAAATAAGTCGGGTATTAAGCATGTACCGGAAAAACTGTCTGCTATAGCTAAAGAAATTGAGGATTTTCTTATTCAGCCCTTGGACGCAATAAATAAAGGCCAAGAGTTTGATAAATCATGGAAGGCTCCAGGGCCATGGCATAAGTAGCTCATGAGCTATCCATTATGTTTGCCGCAAAACTATAGGACATTATTGGACATTGCCTTAGGACATTTTGCTGCAAATATGGGGCAAAACAATAGATAAGTGTTTGAGAATACGACGTAATCTATAGTTTGACGCAATCCGATGGGCCGGAACTTGTACATAACTCCTTTGCGATTTTATGACAAAATCGAAAAATAATTCCGCCCAAAGCAGAACAAAAGAACTTTCTCAGAAAACTTGATTCAATGAACATTAATGCTTATACATTATTTTCAACAGAAGAAAGTTTAATGAGTTCATTATCAAATAGATAATTTATATTGCATATCTAACAAATCAATCCAGCTGACGCCGCTCTGCGGCGCAGCTGATTTCGGATGTTAGACAAAGGAAAGTACAATGAATATATTAAGTATTATTGTCGCAACTGTTAAAATTATTATCATCCCCATCACCATCGTTATTGTTGGGATATTAATATCAAATAGACTAGAAAACAAAAATAACTGGTCTGTAAAATGGAGTGAAGATTTCTTTCAGCTATTTCATGATTTCAATGTTGCTGTAGAAGATTTAATATATTGTCTGTTTAGCCTTTCCGAGATTACTAAGGAAAGGCAACTATCACAACAAGAAGTAAAAGACTTTAATGAAAAAATCAATAAAATAAGCTCTGACATCACTAGAAAAGAATTTGGCATGCGTACACAGCTTTGTTTTGCACCATCGCTAAATAATCGGGGAATGACAACAAAAGAAAATATGACCGAACAACTTATTTCAACACAAAAAGAAAAATTCAATTTTGATGCCCCAAGTGGACAAATACGGATTGCCTACTTCATTTTGATCCATCGCTTTCCCGAACAGTTTAAAAGACTTTTTAAAGCCATTTACCACCCAGAAAATTACTATTTAATCCATTTAGACAAAAAAAATAGCTTAGAAATTTATGACGACATTCAAAATTTTCTAGCGAATTTTTTAAACGCATATATGCTAGAGAGTGAGAATGTAGTTTGGGGCGGATATAGTATGGTTCAAGCTGAATTAAGTGGCATCAAATACCTTTTAGATATCAATGCTGAATGGGATTTTTTTATCAACCTTAGCGGACAAGATTTTCCGCTTAAATCCCAAGATTTTATTCGTGATTTTCTTGGTAAAAACAAGGGGAATAATTTTATCAAAATTGCAAATCAGGCTATGGATAGACCAGAAACCATGAACCGCATTGAAAATTATTTTGTAGAAACAGACACTGGGTTTTCGGGAGTTCCTTACAAAAGGGCGTATCTTAAAGATGTTATTTCCTACATTGGAGGACAATGGAAGATTTTGACAAGGGAATGTTGTGAATTCATTTGTAATAGTGGTGAGGTGAAAAAGTTTGAGGATTACTATCTTCATACGTTAATACCAGATGAATCGTTCTTTCAGACAGTGATGATGAATACCTCATTTAACGGAAAAATAATAAATGATGACAAAAGAGCTATCATTTGGATACCAGATATAGGCATTAAACTTCGCTCGAAAACCCTTACGGAGAGTGATACTAAATCTTTAATCGCAAGTGGAAAAATCAAACTACGCCCAAAAACTCTTACAAAAGACGACATTGATTTTCTTCTATTAAGCGACAATTTGTTTGCTCGAAAATTTGATGACAATATTGACGCAAACATTTTAGACATTGTAGAAACAAATTTTGATTTGCCTTTAACTTCTGTTAAAATAAGCAATGTAGTGATAGTGAACTAATAATTGGAGGAAAGGGAACCTTTTTCTCGAATCTTTTTGCCTAATCAGTCGCTGAAGTGCTGGAAAATAGGGGCAGAAACTTATTAAAAGCCTAACAAATCGTTCAAGACCTTTTGGGTAGATTGAAGGAAGAGCGGGAAACTAATAATCCGCTTGTGTTTTGTGATGATAATGGTTTAACATATAGCAGACACATGAAGCCTAACGAATATTCTCAGTTCATTTATGCTTGGCACAAGGCAGTAAAACAATCTGGTTTGAAGGATTTTAGGTTTCACGATCTAAGGCATACTTTTATGACCTGGGATAGGGAAAAAGGCGCTGATTTGATAATACTCAAAGAATTGGCAAGGCATAAAACAATAGATATGGTATTGAGATATGCACATGTGGGAGAGACTTCCAAGAAGAATGCTGTTGAACGTTTGTGTTCAAAACAAACGGGAACAATCGGACACACGAAAAAAAATGGTCACAAAATGGTCACAAACGCAGAAAAAAAGAGTATAATTATAAATCCTGATATCGTGAATATGCATGTAAATTCAAGCAATATGCGCCCGTAGTTCAATTGGATAGAGCACTGGCCTCCGAAGCCAGTCGTCCCGGTTCAACTCCGGGCGGGCGCACCAATCTTTGCAAAACAAATCTTTCAAACCCTATGTCTATTCTAATCTCTCGTTTAAAATCGTGTAATATATGTCCAAGAAACTGTAAAGTTAACCGCCTTGAAGGTAAAACCGGATATTGCAAAACCGGGCTTGATTTTAGCGTAGCAAGCTATAATGTGCACCATGGTGAAGAGCCGCCAATTTCTGGCACAAATGGTTCTGGAGCAATATTTTTTGCAAACTGTAATCTTTCCTGTGTTTTCTGCCAAAACTACCCAATAAGCCAGCTTGGCAATGGAAAACCTTGCAATATAAAAAAACTCACAGAAATTATGCTTGAGTTAGAGCAAAAAGGCGTGCATAATATAAATTTGGTAACACCCACACACATTAGCGCGCAAATTGCCATAGCAATTAAAAAAGCAAAGCTGCAAGGCCTTAAAATTCCAGTTGTCTATAATACAAACGGCTATGACAGTGTTGAAACACTCAAAGCACTTGACGGCCTTATAGATATTTATTTACCTGACGCAAAATATTCAAAAAACACAAACTCAAAAAAATACTCAAACGCAAACAACTACTGGCAAATAAACAAAAAAGCCCTTACTGAAATGCACCGTCAAGTTGGGAAACTTAAAATAAACAAAAATGGCATTGCAACAAAAGGGTTAATTATCCGCCACCTGCTTCTACCTAAAAATATATCCGGCACAAAAGAAGTTATACGCTTTATTGCAAATAAAATTTCTAAAGATACATTTGTAAGTTTTATGGCGCAATATCACCCTGCATATAATGCTTTTAAGTACAAAGAATTAAACAGAAAAATAACTACAAAAGAGTATTCTTCAGCCACACAAGCTTTAGAGGAGTTTGGCATAACAAACGGCTGGGTACAGGAACTTTAATGAAACTACTTAAAAATAAAACCAATATTTTGCCATATCAGCTATTACTCCTATTTTTATTTCTATTTACGCTCAGCTGCAGCAAAAGCCCTATAGCACAAACTGCAAAAATACAACAAAATAATCAGTCGGCTATTGCTGTATTAAACAACAACTACCTTTCAACAGCTTTGGAACTAATTAACTCGGCAAAACAAAGTGTGCTGATTTCTCAGCTTTATTACAAAAACGACAATGCTACAACACAAATAACCAACGCACTCAAAACAGCCCTTAAAAGAAATGTTTTGGTAAGTGTTTTGCTTGAAAACTCAATTGATGAAAATGAGTTTATGGCTAAAGAGTTAAACAAACTTGGCATAAAAACAACATTAGATTCAAACGAAACTTATAACCACATAAAACTTATTATTTCCGACAGCAAAACAGCACTACTTGGCTCAACTAATTTATCATACATGTCGCTTGAGGAAAATAACGAAACCAATCTGCTTATTGTTGACACTGCTACAGCTATCTCTCTGCAAAAATTTGTAATCAGCGGTACAGACCCGCAGCCCTTCGTGCTAATAAAAGAAAACTATGTGAATTCATTAATTGAGAAATTAAACAATGCCAAAAACGAAGTATCAATTTTAATGTACGATTTCAGAGTTTACGATAAATACCCAAACAGTCCATCAAACGAAATTGCGCATAGTATAATTGAAACGGCAAAGCGCGGAATTACCGTAAAAATAATTCTTGAAAAAAGTGATTTTGATGAGCAACTTAATTGGGCAAACCAAAACACCGCCGAATACTTTGCTAAAAATGGGGTAATTGTAAAGTTTGAAAGCCCCTATCAAATTTCACATGCCAAATTGGCAATAATAGACAATGGCGCATTTGTCGGCTCAGCAAATTGGAACTACAAAAGTTTAGCCCTAAACACAGAGGCAAATATTTTCACAACAAACCCTCAAACAATAAACAAATTTAAAAATTACTTTGAAAATATCTGGGGAAACTCCAAAGGTTTTAATGATTAAAAATTGGGCTATTTAAGTATTCTAAACCCGCGATTAACTATATAAAATAACAGATTTATTTTTAAAGACCGATCTTTCAACTTAAAAATCTTTGTGCATTGGGTCACAATCAAGGTGAGGTATGGTAATAACAATAAAATGCCCTAACAAAGACTGCTCTACTAACGGAAATGCTACTCAGAAATTCGTTGTCCGTATTCAAAAATCAAGGAAGTATTTTGGGGTTATTCTGAGGAGTAGATATGTCCTTTAAAGAAAAAATAATAACTATAAGCAAACGGTTAAAGACTGAATTGCGATTGTACAAAAATGTCTTTAAAGATAAAAGAACTCCTATCGTCGCAAAGGTGTGTTTTGGAATAGGGATTGGATATTTGCTGTTACCCTTTGACTTAATTCCCGACTTTATTCCAGTGATAGGACATCTTGATGATGCTGTCATTGTTCCATTTTTTATATATCTTGCTCTAAAATTTACCCCCTCTGAGATTATTAACGAACATCGAAATTTACTGAAAGACAGTATCTAAAAGTATTGATTCTGAAAATTAACTCTCTCTCCATGTAAACTGTGGGGGAATTCACTTTACAATCTACTTGTGTAAAATAATAGAAATGGGTCTAATCTTATTAAAGCACATTAAAGTGGCCCATTTTTTAATGATTAAATTATGATACTAACAAAACGAAACGCATTGTTTGCTGGAAGCTGGTATCCTACATCCAAAAAAGCTATTGGTGCTTATTTAACGAGCACAACAAAGAAAACAAATGTCATTGCAGCTATGGTGCCTCATGCCGGCTGGATTTATTCTGGCAAGGTTGCGGGCTCTGTATTTTCCGCTATGTCGCCTGCTGATACATACATCATAATTAGTCCAAACCATACCGGCATCGGGCCACAAGTCAGCATCTATCCAAGCGGTTCTTGGCAAACCCCTATTGGCTCCCTATCCGTAAACGCAGAGTTTGTATCCCACCTGTGCAATGAATATAAATCAATTACACCCGATACAACCGCCCATAGCCAAGAACACTCTATTGAAGTACAATTACCATTTATCAAATACATAAACCCAAGTGCCAAAATAGTGCCAATAACACTTGCAAACTATAGTTTAGAGCTATGCACAAAGCTCGCTCTATCAATAGCTAAAATAATAAAAGAAAAATACGCAAACCAAAAAGTACTCATACTTGCGTCGTCAGATATGAGCCATTATATCTCAGTCCAACAAGCAAAAACATTAGACACACTTGCAATAAACGATATGTTATCTCTAAATGCCGCCGCATTACTTAAAACTGTAGAAGAAAATAACATTTCTATGTGTGGTAGTGGACCTGTGGCGGTTGCTATAACTGCCGCAAAAGCACTTGGCGCAAAAGAAGCAAAATTAATAGCCTATGACAACTCAGGCACCGTAACTAATAGTACAAGTGAAGTTGTTAGCTATGCCGGAATGCTTTTTCTTTGATATAATCAGACGGAGTAATGCTTTTATATATCTAAATTCACTTATAGATTTTTTGGGAGGCAAATGCATACTACAAAAGTTGAAGGCAAACATATTAAAGCACTTACACTTTTTGCCTTAAGCACATGTATTTGGTGTAAGAAAGTAAAGCAACTTTTAGAAGACCTTGGCGTTGCCTATGAGTTTATTTATATAGATCTGCTGGATGATGACAACCAAGCAGAAGCACTAAGAACTCTTGCAACTTTTAACCCGAGGGAATCATTTCCTACACTTGTAATTGATAATAAAGATTGCGTTGTTGGTTTTAAACCACAGGAAATAAGAGGTAAATTAGGTATATGATCCCTAAAAAAGAAGATGTAGAAGAACTGCACAAAACATTAGTAGTTGATGCCGAAAAATTTGGCTATCGCATAAATTCCGATGCCAATTTTGCAAAAGACCTTGTACAAGCTTTGTTAATAAATCAAAACCGCTATGGATATATGTCGTGTCCTTGCCGCCTGGCAACTGCTAACAAAGAAAAAGACCTGGACATTATCTGCCCTTGTGATTACAGAGATGACGATATAAGCAATTATGGGGCATGTTACTGCGCGTTATATGTAAGTGAAGATGTATTTAATGGTAAAAAAGAGACAGTACCAGTTCCTGAAAGAAGGGGAAAAAACCATAATTTACACATTAAACACACTAGCGTTGAACCATTAAGAACAGTAGATGTAAAAAAAGTTGCAAACTTAGTAAAGCTGCCATATCCAATCTGGCGCTGCAAGATCTGCGGCTACTTATGCGCCAGAGAAACCCCGCCTGAAACCTGCCCTATTTGCAAAGCTAAAAAAGAAAGGTTCGAGCATTTCCTATGACAAACACATTTCTAAGGATACGCTATTTTCTTGCCATGGTAATCACTGTTTTATTAGGCCCTGGCATAGGGCATTTGTTAATTTTTAGGTATAAAAAGGCAATTATGTTCATTCTTGCATCTGCCTTAATAACCTTTGGGCTTGCGCTTTACTTGTCGGGCATTTTGGGCCAAAAAGAAATAGAGTTACTTAAGCATAATCCATTAAATTTCTTTCAATTCGTAGCGGAAAATCAACCTAACGCATTGAAAGTTTACAATGTTTTGTTTGCGGCTTTGTGGGCTTATGCAATTCTGGATTTATTTCTTGATGCAAAAAAAAGCACAAAAGAAGAAAGCCGTGAAAAATTATCTTAAAGTAATTTCAATTCCAATTCTTCTGTTTTCACTAAACGCACCAATAATATACGCACAGGATAAACAAACAATGAATAAACCCATGGAAGTTAAACTAAAAAATGGACTAACCGCCGTAATAAAAGAAGATTTATCACACCCGATTGTATCAGTACAAGTTTGGGTAAAAACCGGCTCAATAAATGAATCACAAAACACTGCCGGGTTGTCGCATTTTCTTGAGCATTTAATTTTTAAAGGGTCAAAAAAATTCCCCGGTGATGCCATAAGCCGCATTGTAGAGGCAAAAGGCGGATATTTAAACGCGGCAACTTCTAAAGAATTTACAGAGTATTACATAACCCTGCCAAACAAAGAATTTACCACAGCTGTAGAAATTCTTGCCGACGCTATGGAAAACGCCGCATTTCCAGGTAATGAAATAGAAAAAGAAAGAAATGTTATTTTACAAGAAATGAAATTACACGAAGACAACCCTCAAAGTTTATTGTACGACCTTTACTGCGAGAAAATATTTATAAATACACCTTATGCCCACCGTGTTCTTGGAACAAAAAAAGTAATTCAAGATGTTTCAAAAGAAGAAATCACAAAATACTATCACACTCATTATGCACCAGAAAACCTAACTTTGGTTATAGTCGGAGCCGTAAAAACAGATGAAGCAAAAACAGCAATAGAAAAATACTTTGGCACAATAAAAAAGCGTTCATTTTCTAATGAGAAATTAGAAAATGTTAAAGTAAAACAACAAGATAAAACAATACAAAAAGATGTAGAGCACACCTACTGGATTGGCGGCTTTCTGGGGCCAAATGCAAGCAGCAAAGAACAATTTAGCGCAGAAGTTGCCGCATCAATACTTGGCGGTATGCGTTCATCGCGCCTTTATCGTAAACTACGTGAAGAAGACAAAACTGTCTATGCAATTGAAACTTCTTACTGGGCGCAAATTTCAAACGGGGCATTTGTTTTATGGGCAATTCTTGAACCACAAAATAAAGAAAAAGTAATATCTGAAATTAAAAACCAAATTAGCTTACTTATGAATAATGGCCCAACCAACAATGAGCTGGCTAAAGCAAAAGAAATGATAACTACCGAGCATGCGTTGGCGCATGAGAAATTTTCCGACCAAGCCGATTTAATTGGCTACTTATATACAATTAACAACCCATGGATAATTGACAGTTATATCAGCGGTATAAATGATGTAACAAAAGATGATATAACGAACCTGCTTAAAAAATATTATTTAAACAAAAATTTCACGAGTGTAGCAATAGTGCCGAAACAAAATGAAAAATAGATTAATTTATTTACTATGTGCAATGCTCTTGCCTCAAATAGCGCTTGCGGAGGGAAATATGGAAAGCTTTACGCTAACAAACGGTATAAAAGTGATTTATAAACAAACAACTCAACACCCCATAGTTTCAATACGGTTATTTTTAAAAACCGGCACCGCCTCAGAAAAACCAGAACAGGCAGGGTTAGCAAACTTCACACAAATACTTTTACAACAAGGAACAAGAAATTTAAACGCTCAGGAGTTTGCAAACCAAATAGAATCATTAGGCGCAAACTTCTCCGCCAGCACCGATTACGACTTTAGCACAATAAGCATAACCCTTTTAGATAAAAACTTTGAAAAAGCCCTTAGTTTGCTTACAGATGCGGTTTTAAACCCTGCCTTTGACGAGCTTGAAATTGAAAAAGAACGCTCATCAATACTTGCCGACATAAAAAGCAGAAAGGACTCAATTCACTTAACTGCAAACGACGCAATGTTAAAAGTTTTTTATGGCACCCACCCATATTCATGGCCGCAAATTGGTAAAGAAGAAACCGCATCAACTTTTACAAAAGAGAACATAATCAACTGGCACAAATCAAACTACACAGCAGACAATGCTTTAATTGTAATTACCGGAAATGTCAGCGCAAATGAAGCAAAAATCTTGGCCGAAAAATACTTTAGCCAAATACCAAAAAGTGCGACTAAAACCACAAGAACAGAAGCTACTATTCCAAAGGCGTCAAAAACCGAGTTTGAAAGCAGCAAATTTAAACAGGCATTTTTAATAATTAGCTATCCTGCTCCCAAAATAAACCAATCTGACTTTTTAAAGTTAAAATTATTAAATGTGTACCTCGGCGGCCGTATGAGCGGGGTACTATTCTCAAAAGTTCGCGAAGAACTTGGCGTATGCTACGAAATAAACTCAAGTTATCCATCTATGCAAGATATTGGCAGGTTCTCAATTTATGCCGGAGTTGACAAAGAAAATGTAAACAAAACAATTGAAAAAATTGATGACGCGCTAAATTTCATTAAAACTAATGGCATATCCGATAAAGAACTTGAAGAAACAAAAGATTACCTAAAAGGTATATATTCAATGGACCACGAAACAATTGCAAAAGAAGGGTGGTACCTTGGGTATTGGGAAATGATTGGAAAAGGTTTTGCTTACGACCAGAAATACATTGACGAGCTTTCAAATATAAATGCCAAAGACCTCACTGAGGCAACAACAAAATACTTCACACAAGACAGAGTTATAGTAACCGTGGTTCCTAAATGAGTTATTCCAAATATATAAAGATTATTTCTACACTTTTACTTGCCATATTATTTTTGCAATCATGCGGCGTTAACAACACAAAAAAAGATTACTCCGTCGCAAAAGACCGCAAACCAAACACAGGCGATGCTTATGTTTCCGCAATGCTTGGCGATGCAACCATATTAAATCCACTCTTATCGCAGGACTCATCATCAGGTCAAATAAACTCCTACATATTTAACGGCTTACTAAAATACAATAAAGATTTGACCATTGTAGGCGACCTTGCAAGCTCATGGAGCGTTTCAAAAAGCGGGAAAGAAATAATTTTTAATTTACGCAAAAATGTTTCTTGGCACGATGGCAAACCATTTACAGCTAACGATGTTAGATTCACATACGAAAAACTAATAGACCCCACCGTTAAAACTCCATACAGTGCCGATTACACATTAGTTAAAAAATTCACAGTTATAGACCCATACACAATAAAAATTGAATACTCAAAAACATTTGCCGGTGCGCTTGAATCGTGGATGATGGGAATAATACCAAAGCATATATTTGAAAACACCGACATAAATATAAACCCTGCAAACCGTGCACCAATAGGCACCGGCCCATACATATTTCAAAATTGGAAAACCGACGAAAAAATAACCCTTAAAGCAAATGAAAAGTATTTTGAAGGCAGGCCTTACATATCAAAATATTATTTCAGAATAATACCCGACCAATCGGTACAATTTCTTGAACTGCGCCAAAACAATATTGACGAAATGTCACTTTCTCCCGACCAGTGGAATTCATACCCTGAATTTTTTACTAATTACAACAAATTTAACTACCCGTCATTTTCTTATGTATATTTGGGCTTCAACCTTACAAGAGAACCATTTAACAACAAAACCATACGCAAGGCACTTGCTTATGCAATAAACAAAAAAGAGATAATTGACGGCGTGTTGCTTGGCATGGGAACCCCTGCAACAGGCCCATTCGTGCCACAGCACTGGGCATTTAACACCAAAGTAAAAGATTATCCTTACGACCCATCTTACAGCTTAAAGCTTCTAAAATTATTAGGGTACACACTAAACCCAACCGATGGCTATTTGTGGAAAAACAATAAAAGGTTTGAGTTTGGCATAATTACAAACCAAGGCAACAAAGTGCGCGAACTTAGCGCGCAAATAATTCAGGCACAGCTTAAAAAAATTGGTATAAAAGTAAACATCCGTATAGTTGAGTGGAGCAGTTTTATATCGCAATTTATAAACAAAAAGGACTTTGACACCGTGCTTTTAGGTTGGAGCCTATCTCGCGACCCAGACCAGTTTGTTATCTGGAACTCTAAAATGACAGGGGAAAACCAATACAACTTTGTCAGCTATAATAACCCGGAAGTTGATAAATTATTAAACAAAGGCAGGGAAACATTCAACATCACCCAAAGAAAAGTAATTTACAATAAAATACACGAAATCCTTGCCGACGACCTGCCATACATATTTCTCTATTACCCGCAAGCAATGCCCGTAATACATAAACGCTTTATCGGCCCCGAAGTTGCGCCTGCAGGGTTAGGTTGGAACAGTAATTTTTGGTGGTCACCAAAAGAAAATCAAAAATACAAACTTTCCGGGGACAATTAAATGTTTTCATATATTCTAAAACGCCTGCTTCAAATGGTGCCTATTTTGATAGGCATCACTATAATCACCTTTGCCGCAATGCACTTTGCGCCTGGTAACCCAGCCAGCTTAGCAACCGATATGAACCTAAAAGCATCATCTCAAACGCACGAACGGCTTGTAAAACTTTACGGGTTAGATAAACCATGGTACAAACAATATTTCTCTTGGCTTAAAAGAGTGGCCAAGTTAGATTTTGGCGACTCATTTAAAGATGGCCGCCCAGCCATTAAAAAAATATTTGAACGCTTGCCGGCATCTTTACTTTTAAACTTTTTGTCATTGTTCTTAATTTTCGCAATCGCAATACCTATTGGGGTAATTTCCGCAATCAAACGCAACACACTTACCGACAAAGCATTAACATTTTTTGTTTTTATCGGCTACGCAATGCCAGCTTTTTGGTTTGCGTTATTGCTTATGCTGCTTTTTGGCTTAAAATTGGGGTGGCTGCCAATATCCGGGTTACACTCAATAAATTACTCGGATTTAAACTTTATAGATAAAGTTTTAGATGTATCAAAACACCTAATATTGCCCGTATGTGCAAGTGCTCTAACCGGCATGGCATCACTTGCCCGCTACACACGAACAAGTATGATAGAGGCACTTAGCCAAAACTTTATAAAAACTGCTTACGCAAAAGGATTAAGCGAAAATAAAATAATTTTCAGGCATGCCTTAAGAAATGCACTACTTCCAATAATTACAATTGCAGGCCTATCGTTGCCGGCACTAATTGGAGGGGGTTTTATATTTGAAACAATATTTGCCTATCCCGGAATGGGGCGTCTTGGTTTTGAGGCAATAATGGCAAGAGATTACCCTGTAATAATGGCAACCGCCACTATTGCTGCGTTTCTTACACTAATTGGCAACCTGCTTGCCGATATATCCTACTTTATTGCAGACCCTCGCATAAGGCATGGTGGAAAATGAAAAATAAACTTGCCCTATTGGGAGCGCTTTGCATAGTCATATTAATTTTACTTGGAGCATTTGCCCCTCTCATTGCTCCAAAACGCCCCGACGAGCAAAACATAACAGAACGCATAAAAGCTCCGTCGTCAAAGCATATTCTTGGAACCGATGACCTCGGGCGAGATGTTTTATCACGAATGCTTTATAGCGCGCGAATATCCCTAAGCGTTGGCATAGTTGCGGTGCTGATAGCCATAACCCTTGGCACACTTATTGGAATGTTAAGCGGTTATTTCGGCGGCGTCACAGATTCAATTTTAATGCGTTTTGTAGATGTAATGCTGTGTTTTCCTACTTTCTTTCTATTGCTAATGGTACTTGCTTTTTTAGAGCCAAGCATACTAAATGTAATAATTGTAATTGGCCTTACCGCATGGCCGGGCCTTGCAAGAATAGTGCGTGCGGAAGTACTAAGCATAAAACAACGCGATTTTATAAACGCTTCAAAACTGCTTGCCACAAGCAAAACAAGAATTTTTTTAATGCATATATTGCCAAATGTAATTGGTCCAATTTTAGTTGCGGCAACACTTGGTGTTGGCGATGCTATACTTGCAGAGTCGGGGTTATCGTTCCTTGGGCTTGGGGTACAGCCGCCCGATGCCTCTTGGGGGCAAATATTAAGTGCCGGCAAAGAATACATACACATTGCATGGTGGCTTTCAGTTTTTCCGGGCGTTGCAATACTAATTACGGTGCTCTCGTTTAATTTGCTTGGCGAGGGAATTCGCGAGAAGCTAAACCCTAAAAAATAATTTATGAATATTTTAGAAATCAAAAACCTATCAGTAACCTACATTCAATTTGATGGCAGCGTGCTCAAGGCCCTTGATGATGTTACCCTTGACATTGTAGCAGGGCAAACACTCGCCATAGCTGGGGAATCGGGCTCTGGCAAAAGCACCTTGGCACTTGCGATATTGGGACTAATAAACAACTTTGGCGGTAAAATAACCTCAGGTAATATCTTATTTGAGGGCTTAGATTTGCTTGCAGTAAATAAAAATATTCTGCGCACTGTGCGCGGCGGTAAAATTGCAATGGTTTTTCAAGACCCATATTCATCATTAAACCCGGTCCTAACCATTGGACTACAAATAACCGAAACAATTCAAGCTCACAACAAAAAGCTATCCAATAAAGAAGTTATTAATCTGGCTTTAGAAACTCTTGAGATTTGCTCAATAAAAGAAAGTATAAGAATATTTAACTCCTACCCGCACCAAATTTCAGGCGGGCAAAGGCAACGCGTGGCAATTGCAATGGCAATATGCAACAACCCACAAATTTTAATTGCCGACGAAGTCACAACCGCGTTAGATGTAACCACACAAAAAGAAATAATGGACCTCTTGGATTCTCTTAAAACAAAGCTAAATATGTCTATACTTTTAATAACGCATAACCTCGCGCTCGCCTTTAAACGAAGCCAGCGCACTGCAATAATGCAAAACGGCAAAATTATAGAACTGCAAGACACACCCCAATTATTTTTGCAACCACAAAATATTTACACAAAACTACTTATAAACTCAACACCGGTGCTCGGTAAAAAAATTGGCACAAACTAAAATGAACAAGTTATTATTTTTACAAAACATCTCAAAAACATTTCAACAACAAAATATATTCGGCACAGAAAAACATACTGTTGCTGCGTTAGACAACGCCACAATATCTGTAGATTATGGCGAAATAGTTGGAATTGTCGGGGAATCTGGTTCTGGCAAAAGTACTCTGGCAAAAATAATTTGCGCGCTTGTAAAAGCCGACAACGGAAGCATAGAAATAGAAGAAAAAAACTCAAATATCATAACTGCCACTGAGTTATCCAAAATAGTTCAAATGATATTTCAAGACCCAGCAAACTCACTTAGCCCGCGAATGCGCATTAAAACAACACTTGAAGAGGCAATACTTTCAACACCCAAAAATAAACGCGCGCCGAAGCTTCAACATGTTTTAAACCTTGTTGGTCTTGATAATACTTGCCTATATAAATACCCGCACCAACTTTCAGGCGGGCAAGCCCAACGAGTAGCCATTGCGCGCGCACTGCTTAAAAACCCAAAACTTATAATTGCCGACGAGGCAATATCATCGGTAGATGTTTCTATGCAAAACCAGCTGCTTAGCTACTTTAAGTTTTTAAAAGATAGTCAAAATATGGCAATACTTTTTATAACTCATGACATTTCTGCCGCATCAAGCATTGCAGATAGAATTATTGTAATGAAAGATGGTAGAATAGTAGAGCAAGGTCAAACACAAGAATTGATAAATAATCCAACATGCGCATACACAAAAAACTTAATTGACTCAATACCAAAAATGACAAGAGATTAAACTTGTCATCCGTTTTTTTTATTTTGTCATCTCGGGCATAATACTCAAAAAGTGTTGCTAAAAACAAGGGATAAAGTCTTAAATATAGACGACAAGTAAAAACATTTGATACTCTTTTATTGAAACGGTTCAATAAAGGAGCATGAATGCAAAAAAAA
>Ga0265297_10000657_pt1 | contig 97417 bp, 137 predicted proteins | sample Munlanlwell13791_FD_192502 | JGI IMG/M metagenome (GOLD analysis project Ga0265297, IMG submission 192502) | Leachate microbial communities from a municipal landfill in Southern Ontario, Canada - Leachate well 137-91 | ecosystem: Engineered > Solid waste > Landfill > Unclassified | place...
TTGATTTTGAAGGTTATCGATTGGACCATTGACTGCCGGTAGGCTGATTATCCTGGTGTCAATCATCCGCAAGCACGGGATGGATACATTGGTCTTGCGCACGGTGATAGATCCACCAAGGAGGGGCAGTTCCACCTGTTCGCCCAAATACTGATTCACATCATCAGGCATCCCCACAGGCATGACCGCCTGCTGGACATAGAACCCGGCCTTGGCGTACCATTTGGCTGTGGCGTGGACTGCCGGAGTCAGATATTGGGCGTAGGTATAGGACTCGTTCTCGGCCGGTGGCTCGGTATTATACAGGTACTTGTTCAAGTATTCCTCGGCATCAGCTTCGGTGCAGGGGCTGATGCAGCCTGGCTTGGCCAGTGGCACCAACGGGCGTTCCTCCGGGTGGCTGATCTCCACGGTCATGAAGTCCAGTGCCTTTCGAAGCATCCCGGCCCGTGAGCCGCCGTCCTTGCGGTATTCCCGGCCACGGTCCATGATCTCCTGCATGATGCCCAGCCATGCCTGTTCCAGGTTGCGGACCTTGAGGTGGGCGGTGATCATAGTGCCAACCCCAGGATCAAGAGTATGCTGGTCACCAATGTGCAACCTGCTGCGGCCCAACCATTGCCCTGGATAGCCTGGGTGATGGACATGAAAAGGGCATAGAACATCCCACCAAAACAGATCGCATTAACCCAAGGGATCATAATTTAGAGGTCTCCTCGAATATCAGGCACATCCAGGTTATGGGCCAGAAGATGCCTGATATGATAGAGATGAATGCATTTGATTCAAACTTGCCACACAACATATATATGGCAGTGGCATAACCAGCGACTATGTATCCACATATTGGCCAGATCATTGCCTATTCCTTCCACCAAGGCCTGAAGTATTTCAGCCTCAGCATCATATCGGCAAAACATCCGGTGAAGCACATGGCCCGGTCATCAATGTAGGCCATGGCCGGCACCTTTTCATTGGTGGCCCTGATTTTATAGCCCTTGCAAAAACCGTGCTTTAATGCCCAGGAAATAACCTTATCCGGGGGCCTGGTGGAATGGACCACTATCTCATAGCCTTGCTCGTTCAGCCAATCCAGGAAATCACCTGCACCAGGCATGGGATCGCCGATATGGTCAGGCCCCTTCCAACCGGAGTACTGGGCCAGGACCCCATCCAGGTCCACACAGATGGTCTTGCTGCCGGCCTTGTAGCAGTCATAGCATTCGGACTCGCGGCCCTTGACGGTGATCCGCTTCTCCGGGGTTATGACCCGGTCGCACTTGGAGCAGATTCTTGGCAGTGTCTCACATCTACAATTCATATTCTCCTTGCCCTCCTGACCACCGGCTCCAGGCATTTGAGTTCCGGGGACCAGCAACCATATTCCTGGATTACCTCGGGGAATTCTTGGATGGGGTGCTGCCTGAGTGCCCACCGGCCGGCGTCGGTCCTGATGATATGGCAGAGCTCGTGGTAGAGCAGGGGTGCCCGGTGATCATTATGGGTTTCCCAATATTGCTGCCAGAGCACAATAACATAGTCATAGTCTGGCAGGAGGTGTCGCCATGGGCCACCGGCCAGGCAGCACTTGCCTGCCCACTTGGACTTCTTCATGGGTTTGAGCAGGTACTTGACCCTGGCCTTGGCGAAATCTGCCTCGGGATGAATCTGGATCAAGCTGGAGACCAGATCCATGACCTCATGCGGGGCATCTGTGTAGTCTATATCAGGCATGGTCGGCCCCCATCTTTCTACTGGAAATGCCCCTGATGGTCAGGTCGGTATGAACGGTGGCGGAGCTCGCCACGAATTGTCTGAGGGGGTCATCCATGGTGGTGATGTCGATGTATGCCGGCTCGATGGACCTGACCAGTAGGCCGGTGTCCCGGGTGAATTCCTGGACCAGGGGGATGATCTTCAAGGCCAATTCGGCCTTCTTAGATTCTATTTCCTGGTCCAGATCAGCGATCTTTTGTAACAATTCCTGTGTGGGCATGGTTAGCCTCCGTCCTTAGGTAATGGGCCATCTGGCAGACCCAGATGCAATTGGCGGTCACTATCGATAGGCCACCGGTGAATGACAGCCATTGGTCCAGGTTCGGGTAGTAATACAGGTTCCATATCCCCCAGACAGCAAAGAAGCCAGTGGTCAGGAAGCTGACTCCCCGGACCAGCTTCTGCCTATGGAGGAGCAGTATGCTCCTCCATATGAACAGCGAGCCCATGAGCTCGAACATGCCATTGATGAGGTCTGGAGTGGTCATGGCTCGGGCACGTCCGATGGATCTTCCTTGACACAGCAGCCCTCCAGCCTGTCCACGTGAGCCAGCAATTCCCTGTAGTCAAGGAACCAATCCATCATCCGGCGCATCAGGCCCACATTCTCACCCTTGGCCCATAGCCCGACAATCTGCGGATATCCGCAGGATTGCCTGATGGCCCAGGCAGCGCCTACCTCAGCCCATGCATCTTGGCCTGAGGGCCCGATGTAGATCACAAGATCGGATTCAGTGGCCCCATGCAGATCATGATAGAATTTCTCGGTACCGTCATCCGACCAGATCCATTCCTCGAAGTCAAACTTCATTCCATCTCGGCCTTCGTCATCAACGGCCTTGCGGACAAACGATATGACCTGATGGCCCCGGGCTTCGAGTAGGTCGGTCAGCATCTCGACTGCATGTTGATTCTTCCAAGAACTGGCAATATAGATTCTCATCTGGTCACCATGGGCAGGACTGGAATTCCCTTTCCGATTTCCATAGGGCCTGGGCCTCTGCCTCGGCTCGCTTCTCCCAGGCCTGGGCCATCCTTGATCCCACTGACCTTCTCCTTGCCTCGGTAGCTGCCCATTCCAACATCTCCGAATTGAACCTCTCTGTCGATGGTTGCCCTGGCAGGAGGAATCCGGGATGCGCCATGGGGTTGTCCCTTATTATAGCCGATTTGAGGTATCGGCCTAGCCAGTCCATGAATGTCAGGCAGATTCCTGATTCCCTGTGGGACATGAACCTGTCCTTTAGTGCAGAGTTGTAGTGGGCTTCGATCCTGGCCAATACCCATGCCAGGTTGCCCAGGTCGGCACCGGGCATGGCCGCCCTGACCAGCCGGATAGCCGGCTCCAGATGTCCGGGCACTGCCATCGGTTTTGGTGCATGATTAATGGCCTTGGGCCTCAAGAACCAAACATGAATGATCCTGCTAAACCCGGTATGTGACAGCAGGGCATCCCTGACACTGACCTTGGCCACCGTGCCTGTATAGCCGTAGGCTGGTGACAGGCTGTCGGACACCATCTGGAATAGCCTGGCCATCTCCGACCTGGTGAACCTCTTCTTGAACAGGGCCTCGACCTGGTCCCTGCTGATGCCCCTCCTGCCCAGGTCATGGACTATCTTTTCCCTGATGTTGGCATCAAACCTCTCGTGGGTGGCCAGCCCACCATAGAGTGCCCTGAGCACCTTGATGTCCGCCTTGATGTTGTCGTCGGTGGTGCTGGTGGATACATGGTCCTGGGCCCAGGCAAGGTTCCTGAGCTCATACAGCCACCCGGGGTCAGGTGGGGCGAGTTGATCGTTGGTCAATGGCCTTATGCTGCTGTTCTTGGTGAGGCGCCCCTGCATGGGGATTGTATTTTTCATATCTAGTTCTCCTGAGTTTGCCGCATGGGGAGGTTGATCATTCAGGAAAAGGGGCGAAGCACCTTTAATGGGATCTTTAGATCCCATATTACCCCTAGTATCCTCTAAGTCCCCCTTTATTAAGGGGTATAAAAAATTATAGGGTTGTTTATAAAAAATTATAGGGTTCCCATATAAAAAATTATAGGGTTCTGGGTGGAGTTTGATAGCGATTTTCTTGAGGTTTAACTTGTATGTTTGCTCAGTGATCTGGAGCTTTTTAAGATACCACTTCCAAGAATCTCCTTCAGCACACCTGATGTCAATGACTCCCATGATCAATTTCTGGGTCAGATTGAGGTCTGGGTGATTCCAAATTTTAGGTGGTATCTTTACAGACTTGGGTTTGGGGTCATTTGGAACTTGTATGGTTAACCATATTTGGCGTCCACGGTGCTGGCCATCGCGCTTGATCAGGCCATCCCTTTCTAGCTTATGGAGGATTTTATGGATTGACTGTGGTGATTTACTTATTTTTGCTCTTCGAGATATTTCACCATTTCCCAATATACAAGGGTTGGCTCCCCAGTGTGTAGACAGTGTGATGATGGACAAGACAAGCAGGCCCTGGGACGATCGCAGGGACGAAAACCCGGGTTCTCCTCTTCTTTCGAGAATAAATCTTGGTATGATAATGAAGGATTGGTTTTCTTGAGGTGTTCTATTATTTTCGTCTTTGTTTCTTTGAGGATTTTCTGGGCATACCTGTCCTGCGGATTTTGGCATTGCTTTGACCTCCGAACCGTAAACGAAAAATTGATAACTTCGCCCATACAACAGCTCCGTCTGGTTAAAGGAAGGGACTTCAGACCGGGAAGGAAGGACCTGGGGCATCCCGCCAAAGACACCCCAGGCTGGCGATAGGAACTTCACGGTTTGGAGTCAGGATTAATTATAAATATTCGGGCCCGAAAACCCTAATATTTTTTACCTGGTCACCTGACCTCCCTTATGTTCGTGAAGCCCTTGGATTTCAGGGCCTCGATGGTGTACATGAACTCGGCCTTGTATTGCTGGTCTGCGCCCATGCCTGCCCATGTGGCGGAGTCACACCTGCCTCTCCAAATGTACCTCCACTCCCCGGTCTGGGGGTTGGTCATCATTACCCGGTCCGGTACCCTGGGCCCAGGCGCCGCGCACCCAATGACCCATGTCAGCAGCAGTATTATCCCGGTAATCCTTTTCATCTCATCTCACCTCCCTGGCCCCTTGCGGCCATGATGTCCTTGAGGTTGTCAAACGACAACGGCATGAAGCCGTTGTTGTCCACCCCTACGTCATGCTGCAGGCCCTTGGGGGGCATGATGCCGTGCGAATGGCCGTACAGCTGCCAGCTGCCGTAATGGCTGCGGTCCCAGACCCTCATCGCATAGTGGCACATGACGATGACCTGCCCTTTGGGTATTATGGTCGAAAGGTGGTCAATCTGTCTTGATTGGAATTCATCATCCTTGATCCATTTGTCATGGTTGCCGATGATCAGCCTCACCTGCAGCCCATGGTCGTCGCACCTGCTCAGGAACTTCCTGGCAATGCCGGCCTTGAAGGTCAGGTCGCCCAGGAAATACAGGGTGTCCCCTTTCCTGACCGAGCTGAATAGGTTGTGAAGTATGACCGTATCCATTTCCAACACGGATTGGAATGGCCTCTTGCAGTACTTGATGATGTTTTGATGGCCGAGGTGATAGTCGGCACTGAACCAGATCATTATCACCCTCCTAGGAGTTCATTTTTTAGCCTCGCGGCCTCCTCGTCGGTCATGTCCCCCGGGTCCCCATGGCTGAGCACCATGTTCCTGGCTTCCGTCCCGGTGGCCTCCAGGGCTCCGCACAGTTCCCGGGCATGGCATTGTGCCTCCGGCTCCGGGTCATAGACCACGAAGACCCGTCCGAACCTGGATGAGAGGAGCAGCACCTGCCCAGGGGTGAACGATGTGCCGAATGTGGAGCAGCAGTCGTCGCCCAGGCGCCAGGTGTCCATGAACCCCTCGACCACCAGGACTTCATCCCTGTGGCAGTTGTCAAGGTTGTAGCAGATGGTCTTGTGGTCGACTAGTTCCAGCTCCTTGGGGCATGCCTTGTACTTAGCCGGATGCCGGCCTGTGATGTCCCGCCCCTGGTATGACACCCAGCGGCCATCGAGGATGACCGGTGCCATGACCCTCCATGCGTATGGCCCGATCCCGGCCGTGGCCATGATGCCATACTTGGCTGCGAGAAAATCAGGATTGAACCCACGGCCCTGTAGGTATTGCCTGTGCCAGCCGGTCAGCTCCCCGGCCCCGGGAGGCCAGTTGATGGTGCCCTGGAGCCCCTGGGCCTTTCTTGGTTTCGATGTGATCAGATGATCATCATGGTACCTGTTGACAATCCCGCAGGCCTCATGCCATTGGCATCCCTCCAGGGCCATGACCACGTCCTCGGCCTTGTGGCTGCCGCAGCGCCAGCAATGGAAGTGCCCCTTGGCCAGGTTGTAGCCCAGATACGCCTTGCCTGGGGTGCTGCCATATATTTCGGACCTACAGAGCGGGCAGGGGATGTTCAGCCACTCCCTGCCCGGCTCGGCTCTGATGCCCCTGTCTCGTAGGTATGCCTGGAAGTTAAATGGCATCACCAGTCCATCCCGAGCCTGATTGGGTCGGCAGACATGCCCTTGCTCAAGTCACCGGAATGGGCTATCTTCAGGGCGGTCTCGGCCTGCCTGAGTCTGCTGCTCAGTATGGCAATCTGGCGCCGCTTACGGGCCATGAATCCCTTCAGTGCCCCTTCCCTTGTGGGATAGGCGAATTTCTTGCGATTGTTCTTGCCAATCCACCGAGGCTTCTCTTCATGGTCGAAGAACAGGTGATCTGGGTTCTCTTTCTTGTCTTTATGGTGTTTGTCCGGGTGCACCCACCAGCCACAAGGGGTCTCCTTGACCAGGTAGAATATGGTCTCCTGGACCCTGGTCTCGGTGGTATGATCGCTCACCCAATAGGTTATGTTGTCGTAGCGATAGAATTCCTCGGGCTCGGTCATTTCCGTGCCCTTCTGGGATTGACCTCCACCGGGGTCAGGCCCCGCTTGACGATCCGATCTAGCTCATCATCGGTCTCAGTGCCCCGGATCACGTACTCGATGGCCTTGGGTTTGAAGACTGAGAAGATGGCCGGTTTCCAGATTAATTCCCCTGATGGAGGATTGGTGCTGACAGTATATCCTTTCCTGTGGGCCAAAAGTACCCATGTCTTGCCCAATTCAAACGCCTTGGGCACGCTGCTGATCCTGCGGCTGATGCCCTGGCCATGGGCCTCGGTCAGGAAGTCCAGTGGTGTCGGGTAGAACTTCTCACCGATCCAGATGAGGCCCGCCCGCCCCATTTCCTTGGGCCTGGCCAATGGGCACGGTATGGACTCCACAGCCTCATTCCAGGGGACACAGGCTGATGCCAGTTCCAATATCTTGTTGCAACTGTGGTCGGCCTCAAAGAGTTTGCCACAGTCCACCCATGTCCAACCCCGGGCTGGATGGATCCCGGCCCCGCATGTCGGGCACACCGTCAGCGGCCATGGGAGCTTGCAGCATGAGAGCCCCTCGCTCGGCCCCACCAGGTATATGCCACCCGGCTTCCTGAACCCGCAGCCACGTCTTGCCTCGATCCTGGTCTCAATGTGTATGGTCATGATTTTCTCCTGCTGAATCGGAAATATGCATCGTAATCCTCACCGCAACCTGGTTTGTCATACTCGACCTTCCAACCTGCAGACTGGTAGGCGGCCTCGAAATCAAGCCAGTGTCGGTCGAAAATTTGTTGCCGATCGAATCCCCTGTTGACCAATTTTTTGACAATTTCATCCTGTTTGATGGTGACAGAGGTTCCGTTAAATTTTTCAGAAAGCAATTGGTTGACCACACTGAAGACCTCATCCGGGATTTGTTTTCCTGAAATGGCCTCGTCTGGGCTAATTGGTTTGATTGACATCTTAGAACCCCCTGGCCAGCATCCAGCCGAACAGGCCACCGATGGTCAGGCAAGAGATGACGACCATGATCATACGGATGATCTTGTGAAAGATCGTTTCTTTTTGTCGTGATTTTCTGATCATTTTCCAATTGTTCTTCATTCTTCCCTCCTCACGGGTGTTGGCCCCTTAGCATTGGCCATCTTGGCCAGGGCCTTGTATGCCCTCATTCTTTCCGTGGCTGCAGACAGAAGTGTGGGTACGTTCACGTCCCGGTAGTCATGGACCACGGCGGCCTTCTCATCGGCCGGCCGCCCTATCCTGCCCAGATATTGGATCAGCCTGCTGCGGTCGGACAGTGGTGTGGCCAGGATCAGGTCCGATGGGGCGGACTCATCGAAACCCTCACCCAACAACTGGCCGGTCCCTAGGAGCACGTCTATGTCCCCGTGCCTGAGCGCCATCTCGGCGGCATTTTGTTCCTTCTTGGGCAACTTGCCGTGGGAGAATGCGGCCCGGATTCCCTTCTGTACGAGCATGGCGGTCAGCAGCTCAGTGTGCGCAGTGCGGTCTGACAGCACCAGGCAGGGGCCACCGCCAGAGACCAGGACTCCGATGATGTCATTGACAATCATTGAGTTGCGGCCATGGTTTGTTGTCAGCTCATCAATGAGGCGGCCCCTCTCCTTATGCCTGATCATCTGATAGCTGGCCTTGGTCTGGTCATCGAGCTCCTCTCCGGAATGGTCCATGAATGCCTCCAGCCCGGTGCTGAATTCGGTGTCCTTGACCACCGGCCTGGGCAGCAGTATGTGGCCCTCCCTGACCAGATATCCATAGTCGATCTCGTGGACTATGGGCCCCAGCCTCCAGAAGATCATCGGTGTCCGGCCGTCCTTGCGCCTCATGGTGGCCGAGAGTCCGATGGAGAAATAGGAGTCTGATTTGCCGATGGCCTTGTCAAAGGTGTAGGCTGGGCAGTGGTGGCATTCATCAAGGATCACCTGGCCGAAGTTATGCATGACATCGGTGGCGCACTTGACCAGGGTTTGCACAAGGGCAATGGTCACCCGGGGGCCGATGTTCACCTTGCCTTCGGCAATGTAGCCGATCTCGTCCATGGACACATCCAGGGCAGGTGTATGGGCCTTCTTGCCGGGCCTTATGTCCTGCGGCCTGGTGCCTGCAATCCGCTCAGCCCATTGCCTCACCAGTTTGTTGGTGTGGACCACGATGATGGTGGGCTGCCTGCGCTTGGCAATGGCATACAGGCCCATGATGGTCTTGCCTCCACCAGTGGGGCAGACAAGGCTCGAGAACCGGCGCCCCAGGACCACATCCATGGCATGCTGTTGGTATGGCCTCAGTTCCTTGAGGAATTGGAAGTCGACAGGGGGAAGCATTGAGGTATTGTCCTGGATCTCATCGGGCCCGATGTCCAGGAATCGCATGAGGTCGGCCATGATGCCCCTGGGCAGGACCAGGTTGTCGCGGTCCTGCCCCCAGCCGGTGATGAACTCAGGAAGGGGCCTGCCGTCGCTGCCGTATGGCCGGCCTCGGCGGCCCATGGCCTTGAGCCGACCCAGGGCCTCGCCGTATGCCGGATTGCGGAACGTCAGGCGCTGCTTGATCTCCTGGACCTGGGCATCGGTGACCATGTCCAGGGGCACCCTGATGTTGTTGGAGATGGTTATCATCGTGCCCTGGTTTCACAAAGGATTTTAAGCCACTGCTTGTTTTTGGTCCACCAATCAAGGGCATAGCTTTCCATTAGGGAAATCCTGGAGTCTTTGAATGAAAACCACTCCTTGATGGTATGGACTTCACAGCCGATTTGGATATGGTCATCAGTGATGGTGATGTTCCAGGTCCCTTGAACATTTATGCAGATTCCCGTGGCCCGGGCATTGCCAGTGACTCGGGCATTGCCGAAAACCTGGGCGTTGCCATGGACCTGTGCATGGCCATTTACTAGGGCATGATCGGAGATATGAGCATTGCCATGGACCTGGGCATTTTTGTGGACTCTGGCGTTGCCATTGATCCTGGCATAGTCATACACCTGGGCGTTGTCGTAGATCCAAGTGTTGCCGTAGATTTGGGCGTTGCCGGAGATTCGGGCATTCCCATAGATCCATGAATGGCCATAGACTCGGGCATGGTCGCAGACCTGGGCCTGGCCGGTCACTTGGGCATGGTCCTCCAGTCGGGCGTTATCGGTCACCTTGGCATCATCATAGACCTTGGCGTTGCCAGTTACCTGGGCCTGGCCGGTCACTTGGGCACGACCATAGACCTGGGCATTGCCGGTTACCTGGGCATTGCCGGTTACCTGGGCATCAAGATAGATCCAGGCGTGGCCATCTTGGGATAGGTTTTCCTTTTTCTCGATGAACCCCCCAAGCTCTCCCTTGGAGACATTTCCGAAGGAAGTTGTGGCCTCGATCCTGAATAATTTTTTGCCCTCAACTTGCTTGGATTCAGTCGTTAGTTTAAATTTCATTTTCCTTCCCCTTATCTTATTATAGCCCATTTCAGAATGTCGCCTTGATCTCATTCATGGCCCGGTTGACCCTGGGCATGGTCCAACCCAGGCCCCTCAGATATTCGATGACCCGCTTCCTGGTCACCTGGATGGACTGCAGTGTCAGGTCGCAGATTTCCAGTGGTGATCCCAATACAAGCTCCACCACTTCACGGGCCTCGGCCCCGAGCCCAGCCATCGCCTCCCTGAACCGGGCGTATTCATAGGGCCCGGGCCCGTGGTCGTACTGGTCGGGAAAGGATTCGCTGTCCATAGATTCCACCCGGGGATGGCTGCTGCCATTCCCAGTGGGGCACCCGCGGCACCCGATCTTGCGGCGCCTCTGTTTCATGCCGCGGCTCATCCTGAACCTGACTCTCCAGGTGAGGTGGGTCGAGAATGCCCCCTTGTCCGGGTCCCAGGTAGTGAGGCACTCGGCGAATGCCAGGTTGCCATCACTGACCAGGTCATCGAAGTGCTGGTCGGTGTTTCCGTTGTTGATCAATGCCCAGGCAGACTTGTAGATGAGATTGACGTAGTCATTATATTGTATGTCCTGGTTCATGTGGTTCTCCTTGCCTTCCTGGATATCACGACCCTGGCCTTTCTGGGTATCATATTCCTGACCCATTCCCGGTTCTCTCTTTTCCATTTGGGGCACTGGCCGCAGTTATCCTCATACACCTGGGGATTCCTGGCCCTGGCCCTGCACTTCTCGATGGACATCCTAGGATAATTGGGTAGAACATAGCACCGGAACGCCTCAGATGGGAATTCGTCTGATTGGAGGAATTCTATCTGCCTCTTGAGCAGGTCTTCGGTCAGTTTTTTCTCATCCCTCATGGCCTACTCCCCTCTTGAACAGCGGGGCGAATGCGATCATACCATGCCTTTCGCTGGCCACGTCCCAATTAGGCAGTACATTCAGGCTGACCCTGCGCGTGGCCCTGTGCCAGTCCCGCTCACGACCATTGGCCTGATTGCGGAGGACAATGATGTTGCCCTTGATCTTCCGGACCTGCGAGTCGGCTCCCAATGCACTTGCCAATTCCTTGCGACATTTAGCTTTGTAGCTCATTGTTGCACCTCCAGTTTGATTCTGACCCATCGTCAGGCACCGGCATGCACCGGCGCTACCCCGTGCACCTCCGGGCCGGGGTTTCGGGTTATCTAATGGAAATGAGAAGGCGGACCCGGTGCAAGGCTGACAGAATTGAAGATTCGGTTCAGCTCATCCACTACCTCATCTCGGCTGTCCATGGTGAACGAATTGAGGAATCCCTCGGTGGAGCCCGAACCCTCAGCCAGGCAACGGGCGGAGAATTTGACCACCCCAATCCATTTCTTGCCGATGACCTCTTTGGTGACAGCGGCGATGATTATGATCTGGGATTCGGCTTCCTTGGCGTTGTATGCCAGGGTCTGCTTCCAGATGATCTTATATCCCAGTTCCTTTAAGTCTGATTCAAGATGTTCGGGCATTTTTTTTTGCCCCTCCATTTTATTTGAACAACCCTCTCAGTATGCGGCTGGTGACCTTGCCAGCCATCCGCCTGATGATCCGCCTGCCCGTGGCCTCGGGCCCCTGGGACACCGCCTTGGCGTCACCCAGGAGCCTGGCTGTGAGGTACAGCAGTGACCTGATCTTGTTGATGGTCATTTCATCATCCTCTTGGTGATCTCAGCCTGCTCCTTGTACAGCTCTTCGCCGAGCAGGCCCTTGATCCTGGACAACTCCTTGTCCGTGTGTGCCACGCCGGAGTTGAGGTCCAGGTACCACTGCAGGACATCGGCCCTGGTGGGTAGGTCGGCCACGTTGAACGACAGGCTGTTGCGGAAGTCCCTGAGGGCCAGCTCATGGTCCGGGTATTCCATCAGGGTCCGGCCGAACACGGCAATGTTGTTCCTGAGCATCTTCAGCAGGGCGGTGATCCGTTGGAGGCCGTCCACCAGGACCATCCTGCGCTCCCCGTGGAACCTGCGGGACATCCAGAACGGGGCATTGAAATAGACCTCCCTGCCCGAGGTGCCACCACGTAGGAAGTATTCGCAGTATGCCATCTGTTGGGCCTCGGACCAGACATGGCCACGCTGGAAATCGGGATTGAGCTCAAGGCCGTATTCCCTGATCCACTTGTCAACCATCCACCCAAGGCTGTCCAGGGGCACGTCGCAGCGGTACTGGGCCTCGGTGAACCTGGGGATTTCCCTGATCGAGTTATACATTTTTGGACTCCTTCTTGGCGAATCCCTCGGGCAGGAAATATAGCTCCTGCTTGGCCCGGGTGTAGGCCACGTAGATCAGGTTCATCTCCTGGGACTTCTGCCAGGCCTTGCGGGCCCATGGGCTGGGCATGTACTTGTCCCGACCCAGGATGAACACCCGGGGCCACTCCAGGCCCTTGGCCTTGTGGACCGTGCTCAGGGTGAGCAGGCCCTTGTTGTTGTCTGTGAACAGGGTCTGGATGGACCTGATGAGCCCGTCGATGGTCCGCTCGTCCTCGGGCAGGTGGCCAATGATGGTCCGGAGTGTGGTGACCTTGTCGTCCACCTGCTGGGCCCGGTCCTCCTTGCCCTTGCTGGTCAGCTTGGCAATCTCGCGGCCGGCATAGGCATCCAGACGCTCCTCCAGGTGGTCGATGTCCCTGGCCTTCATCTGCTTGATCAGGGTTTCCAACCCGACGCCGATGTCACGGCCCAGGATGCGGCAGGCCACCCGGCGCCTGATCAGGTCGTAGGCGGTCTCAACCAGGGGTGCGGTCACCCGGCAGAGGATGGCATCGGTGTTGGTGAACTGTGTGGGATCGAACCCACCAAGGCTTTCGACCACACCGAACGGGGCATGCTCATGGGCTTCAATGATGGGTACGAATTCCTTGGCAGCCTGGACCACGTTCTGCGGGCAGCGGTAGCTGACGGACAGCGGCAGTACATGGCAGTCGAACTCATTGGCGATGCGGCTCATGGCCTCGGAGTCTGCACCCCTGAACCCGTAGATGGCCTGGTAGGGGTCACCCACTGCGATCAACCGCCCGCCTGGCTTCAGCATCCGCTTCAGCAGGGCGATCTGGACCCCGTTGGTGTCCTGGGCCTCATCGACGAACACATAATCGTACTGCCTGAACCGTAGGTCCTTGATTAGAGGCATGTACAGCATGTCATCAAAATCGATGACATATTCGGCATCCTCTATGGATTTTTGCAGGATCATCTTGGCCAGTTCGATGCCGCGCTCCTCGGTGACCTCCTTGCTGCCCCGGCCGGACCGATCGGTGTTGAGGCTGACATCAAAATGGTCGATGAGCTCGTGCCAGGATTCCCCCGTGTCCGGGATCAGGTATCCCATGCCGAACCCCTTGGCCAGGCCCACCAGTTTCATGACGAATCCCATGTAATCCTTCAGGTCACCCTCTGCAATCCATTCCCGACAGAGGTCTCGGACCTTGTTGGCCTCAACCCTGATCTTGTGGTCGCGGTTGGCATTCATCCAGGCACCGAACCCGGTCGAGTGGAAGGTGGCGGCCTTGACATTGTCCATCCTGAGCCTTTTCAGGATTTCGTCCAGATGGGTGGCGATGGCCTTGTTGAAGGCCAGGAACAATACGAACTTGTCCTTGCTGATGAACTTGAGTGATTCCACAATGGTGGTGGTCTTGCCGCTGCCGGCCACCGCCTCGATGATTCCGCTTTCGGTCCCCGCCCGGACAAAATCAAATATGTCCTGCTGGTAGGGGGATGGCTTGAATTCTGTGCTCATCTTGACCTCTCCTTTGATTAAGGTTTCTTTGGCTCCTGCTATGGCCCCAGGCCGGGGCCATTTCACGGCTGCCACACCGATCATCGGGCAGGCTATTTTCCTGACAGGAATCTGGCCTCACCGGCCTTGAGGGACCTGTGTGAGACGTTATTGTAGTCATATTTCTTGAATGTGAGCTTGATCCTGTTGGCATCCATATCGAAGGTCATGTCGTACCGGTCCCTCATGTCCTGATCATTGCTGAGCAAGTCAAATACCGGCCCCAGGTTCCAGCGGTTGTCATTGGCTGCGATGCTGATGCCGTTTTCTTCTGGAATTTCCTTGATGAATTTCACGGTGTCCTTCATTAACATGTGCATCCTGGCCCCTACAAAACTTCTCTTATCCATTTTTGTGTCCTCCATCTAATGTATTGGTTTTCTGTGATCGGGACACGAGGCCCCGGTTTCGGTCGGTCACCAGCCGACCATCATCAGGCAGGTTCGGAGTTTCTTTTGCATTCAGGGCATCGTCCACTGTATCTGTTGTTGCTACTCAAGATGCCATCGCTGGCACTGCATAGGATTCCGTGCGGGCAGTTATGGTTTACCATATGCTTGTTGTTCCCAAATTTGAACCTGACTGCCACGACCCTGCCACAGTGATGGCAGATTTTCTTGCGTCTTACTGGGCAGGTGGTCATTGCTTATGCTCCAACATTTTATTGCACTTGTCAACACATTCTTGGAGCCTGGACTCCCAGATTTTCATGCTGTTGTGGATATGGGTGGTCCAGCTAGATGAATTGGATACAGTGCTGCCGAGTCTGACCCCGCCGGCCCTGCCCACAAAGTAAAACTGGCCGATCAGACCCTTGACCGTGAATTGCCGGTATCTGGTTCTGGACTTGATCTCGACTGCTTGCTTCACTTCCACCAGGTAGCGCACCACCCGGTCGGTCATGGTCTTGGGTTGACCCTTCCTGGGGCCTGACTTGAAAACTTGGTAGCTGCTCATGACCAGTCTCCTTTTTTTTATTGTCTGACCCTCGTCAGGCATCGGTATTCACCGGTGCTTCCCCGTGCACCTCCGGGTCGGGGATTCGGGCTGGTTAGCTCAGGTAGTTTTTACATTCCTGGCAACTGCATTTTATGGCATACTTGGCGGCTCGCTTGGCTTCTGTTATGGTGTCGAATCCCATGACGTGGGTTGGGACCAATGGGTCGCTGTCGAATCGCCACCCATAGTTAAGGGTGACTATGACCTCATTGCCTATGCTGCGTTCGTCATCAAGATGCATGATTTTCTTGCTCATCACCCCCTCCCATACAGCTTGGCCATCTCGTTCTTGATCTGGTCCACCTCGGCCTGTGCCCTGTTCAATTTCTGATCCAACATCATCATCTTCTCCGCCCTGGGCAGCATGTCCTCGATGACCGTCATGCCGTATTCCAGGTACAGCTTGGCAATCTGCCCCTTGCCGCCCACATCCTTGATGGCCGGGTGGAAGGTGTAGACCGTCTGGATGATGTTGTGCTCCTTTTGGGGAATCTTCCTGCCGATCAGGTCTTCAAATTCCTGTGGGGTCATTTTCTTGCTCCTTATAATATGGCCTTGGCCAATGCCTTGACATCGACCGGGTCGTTGGCCAGCTCCTTTTCCAGTTCGACAATCTGGGTGTTGAGCCTGACTTGCTCGGCATGGACCTTGGCGAGTTCCTGCCTCAGTTGCGCCAGCCTGTGGCTCTTTTCCCCGTGCAGCCTGGTGGCCTTGTTGGCCTCGCTCTCGATGTAGTACACCGAGTAGCCCATGCCCCGGCAGCCCCGGCTGTACTTGCTTGCCGGTTCGTCCACGACCACCGCCTTGTTGCCCTTGGCCCGCTCGGCCCTGGCCCGTTCCTTCATCTCTTCCTTGTCATGGGAATAGGCACCGGTGAAGACATATCCCTTGGATTCCGCCTGTCTCTTGTTCATTGTTGTTCCCCTTTCATCTAATTTGATTTTATTTTAATTCCAGGCCGAAATTGGCCAGGAAGGCCGGTTCTGGGTCAATACCCCAGCACTTGCGACATAGATCATTGTGGTTGACCTTGCCCGTGACCTTGGTGAAATGGGTCGACCTGTTGCTGACGTAGTCCCAGCAGGCCGATCCGTCTGTCCTGTGGCAGTGGTGGATCTTGCTGCCGGTGGGCGTTTTGCCGGCAAACTCACCATTCTTCATGATGACCAGCCTGGAGTACAATTCTCTTGCAGTCCGGTCACCCTTGATGGCGGCCAGGACCATCCTGCCGATGGCCTCCGGGCTTGAGTCCCTGATACCCGACCAGTCGTAGCCTTGTGGGGGCACGCCGGGATAGCCATCCTGCAGGGCCCAGATTTTCTTGAAGACCCTGGGGTTGTCCAGGGCCTTCTTGATCACCATCAGGTCCAGGATGCCACAGCAGGTGATGTCCAGTTCCTCATCCTGCCATTCGAAATGGCCCTCTTTTTCATTGTATCTGAGGTTCTTCATCACTTTTTCCTTTATCTATATTTGATTTCCTGCGAGCCCCGAAGACTGGGGCTTTCGGTTGGGCATCACCCAACCATCATCAGGCAGGTCTTGGTATTGGGTTAAAACTTCTCTTTATTATTCACGATAAGTTGGATGAGAATATTTCTTAGCACCAACTTTAGTTCGTCACTTATGACGTTATTGATAATTTGTTTCGTCAGAAAATTGTAGTCTTTGTCGTCGAGCTTAATTACGTATTCTTTTTTCATGTTATGATCCTTATGTGTTTTCCTTAATGATTTTTTTTGAAATCTTCCAGGGCCTCGTCCAGGGTTTCATATTCGTCTTTGCAACCGACCGCCTCCTCCTCATATAGGAAGTCGACTTCCTGGTTATCTTCTTCACTTATTATTTCCATGAGGATTACATGAATTTGATATTTAATTTGAGGCATCTTGCTACTCCCTTGTTTTGGATTTGGCTTCATCAGACCGGCCATCCAGCCGGTGAGGCAAGGTGGTTGGCCTTGCCTTTCTGCTTGTTAGACATTCACGAAATACTGGCCGGCGTCGTTTTTGGAGATGGTCACTTTTTTGTCCTTGGCCAGTCTGTTAGGCAATTGAGCATTGATCGTGGCCTTCATTGCCTTTTCATCCCGATCCGGAAAGGCTTGTTTCAGCTCGGCCAGGATTTCGGCTTTGCTGTGCGGACCGGATTTGATGATCTCCAGGATGGTAGAGATGACCCCAGGGGATTTGGTATTCTTGGCCAGGGTTGCTTTCTTAACGGTCGGTGCCGGCAAAGCCAACAAGGGGCTCAGGTCATTCAACACTTTGTTGATTAACGGAGCCTTATGTAAATAGGCATCCCGAAGGGACCAGACTTTGCGGCCGTTGCGAAAGGCATGCAGGTAACAATGAGAACCGCCCGGGTGCTGGTGGCGGTAGATAACCTTGATGTCCCGGAAAGAACCGGGGATATCGAAGGTGGATAAAGTGGGCTCGTAAGCCTTATTTTTCAAAGTGGCGTTATCGAAATCCCAGTTAATTTGCGGTAAAGCGTTGGTCAGGTTTTCACGGCGCTTTTGGCTTATGCTCGGCTCGATCTTGGTTTCCATCTTCGTTCTCCTTTTATCTAATTTTTGGCTCCTGCTTTCCCGGTCGCTGCCGGGAATTCATCGGTGCCACCCGAATCGTCAGGCAGGGGTTAGCACATGAGGTCATAGCCGGTATCGCCTGGCTTTGGATACCAGTGCCCGTCATGCTCATTGGGTGCCGTTGCCAATTCGACCATTTCGACCTTGCTCAGCTTGGTGCAGCCGAAGCCACAGAGGCCGGAACTGAACCCCACGGGGACATAGGTGAAATATTGGTCGTCATTCTCCAGGGTTTCGACGGTCTTGACCTTCACCTTGACACAATATTCGACTGTCTGATTGACCTTGTGCCAATCCCGGGCGAAGGTGGCCTTGCCTTTTTCTGTCATTCCGTAGATGGTATTGATCTTGAGTCCCATTTTTTTTGCCCCTTTTATCTATATTTGATTTCCTGCTGCCATCTGCCTTATCCAGCGGCGGTAGGCTCCGATGGTCTTGAACCCTGCCTGCTTGGCATCTGCCTTCATTTCCTTGCTGAACCCGCAGATGTTTGGGTTGTGGGATCGGTTGGTTATGTACCAGTGTCCCCGGCAGTCATCCCAGGTCAGCTCTTTGAATAATACGATGTGGTGGAACCGGCCTGATTCCGAGATAAAAGATTGTTGGAAGTCGATGACCATCCAGCGGCGGCAATGGATGCACTGGACTGCCTCCCTGTAGCCGCCCCATTCCTTGTCTTCATCCGGGAACAGGTTGACCTTTGGCCTTGCCATCTCTAGCTCCTTCGTTGAGGTATTTTGGCTTCCTAAGACGTTGCCTGCTCCTCTGGGCAGGCAGTGGGTTTCGGCCGGGAGCCACCCGGCCTGGTCACTTAGGAGAAGATTTTGACCTTAAATTTGTTGATTTTCTCTTTGAAGGTGATGTGGTTGAAGTGGATGGCCTCCAGGTAAAGCCACCCGTGCTTTACAACCACTGGGGCGTCTGAAGGAACTGTCCAGTTATGTTGGGCTATGCTGCGGGTGATTGCTAAGGGAAGGTGATGATGGAGCTTAAGGGCCTCAGTCTTGCAGGCATTGATGATTTGGTTGATATCAGTCATTAACTCCAACCCAGGGACGGTAATTTCTTTGTATTCCATGACCTTTCTCCTTTATCTAATTTTGGCTTCATCGGTTGGCCCTTCCAGGCCAAGACTGGGAATGAGTGCTATTCAGGTTTCTGGCCCGGTGTCCGTGTTTTCCGGTCGCCACCTGCTTAGGCCGGGTACTCGCCACTTCGGCCCCGCCACCGTTTCGCTTGTGTCTCATTCCCAGTTTCTGCTCGTTCCTTCTGTCATGGATTCGCCTCCCGGCCCGGGCAACTCCCCTGCCTGGTGGGTCCGATTCGTTTCTGGCCTATCGGGAAACCTTCAATGGCTTATTGGTTGATGTGGACTGCCTTGCCCTGACCTTTCCGGTGGTCTTCCTACCTGCGGTCTCCCCCAGGTTGGCCTCCCGGTTGCGCTTACTACCCGGTGCGCCAATTTTTGGTTTTGGCCTTATGCCTTCGCCCCTGGAAGGGCTTGCCCCGCCGGCCTCTAAAAAGGTCCCCGGTCTTGGACTCTGGCTGCCTTATGCTCCGGCCTGCTAAATAATGTACCCTGGGTTAGCGGTGCTGCCGATGGGGGGCTATCTGCTACTTTGGATTATCGGGTGTCTGGCCTGCTCGTCCCGTCCCGCCCTTTATGTCCGGCCGCCTTGGCCCTCGCTCCATCCAACCTCCTTAATCCTTATTCTTACTTATTATTATAATTATTATTTTGGGGAAGTCAACAGAAAAATAGCCGGAAACCAAGAAAAATGATCATAGGCTTATTTTTTTTAGTCCCTGCCCTTGATCTGTCTGGCCAGTTTTTTCAGTTTGTCTTCGACCTCGGGGGCCATGGGTTTCCAGCCGGAGAGCATGAGAGAGAGGGTGGACTGCTGGATTCCGGTGTGTCGTACAAGGTCAAGCTGCTTGACTCCAGCCTTCCTGAACACCTCCTTGAGTGGATGAGGGGTGGGTCTGTTCATGATCGAATATCTCCTATCAATGAAAATTAATTTCATTCAGGCTATGGGTGGTTCGATATAAATTCTTGCAGAAAGGAGTTAGGGCAAAATAAAAGGCATAAATCCAGATTCTGGTGGTAGGAAATAGCCAGGGAAGGAACTTTGGGGGTATTGGTTTGCCCAGGACAGTAAAAAATGGATCGTAGCGATAATCCAGGACCCTTTGCCAGTATGTGATTTTTTTCATATTTTGCCCTCTTCAATAATAGGTTTATTATTATTATAGCCTATTTGAAAGGACAATCAAGAAGAAATCTTACTCCCCTATGATGGATATTCGGAGGTGATGTCTGCTGCATGCCGCCTTAGCCATTCGTATATGATGGCCTCGGCCTGGTCCTGGTCTGGTATGTCCCTGATCTTGCTATCCTCGAATGGTCTGAAGACCCGGTGCGGGATGTCCAGGGTGTCACACAGCTGGCCGTGCAGTTCAGCCCTCTGGAGGGTGTTGATATCATTGGCCACGGCCCAGGCATATTTCCTGATCAATGGGACGGATTTCCTGACCGATGTTATGAGCCATGAGATCCGGTGACCCACGACATCTCTACCCAGATAGACACGTAGGGCCAATGGCAGTAGGAGATCATATGCCCTGCAGGTCTTGTGGTGGGTCAGCAGGTCCGCACCATTGTTGAACCCATCACCGCAGGCACCGCAATACAGCCGGCCGGTCTTTTTGCTCATGGCTTGCGCTCCAGGGCTTTTTTGAGACGGTTAATAGCATCTCCCCGGCTCAACCTACCTTGCCATCCATAATCGTATCTGCGCTCTGACAAGATAATTTTCAAATCTTCCCGCCTCACCAACACCCACTCATCGGCACCGGTGCCGGAGAGGAGGGCTTGGGCTTCTTTTTGGACCTTTTCGGTCTCATGAAGTGTCCAGTGGGTTAATTTACCGTTAGCTATCAACTTCACCATCTCCCTCAACTTCGCCACCTCTTCACGGGTGGCGGTGAGTTCGTCAGGTGTATAACCTATGTCATTGCCACAGCAACCACAGATAATTCCAGATTTTTCCATCATATCCTCCTTTTAAAGTCACCATGTCTCCTTCACATATTATAGCCTGTTTGGGAATTAATTTTTAATTTTAATTTTAATTCATATTTATATATAATTAATCCCATGGACCAGAACTTAATACCCAGGAAGGCCCAGGGCGGAAACGGTAATGGGCATAGGAAGAGAGGCCGGCCCAAGGGGATGACCAAGGACAAGTGCAATGTCAACGGCACATTGGGCAGGCCCAGGGGCAGTAGCACGATGAACAAGAACGGCACCCCAGAGCCTATACTGATTGCCCGCAGGGCCAACGGCAGGGCAGCCGACATGATCACCAATGCCATCTCCGGGGTCATTGCCTCCAAGGCCGTCCAATTAGAGGAACTGGTGTTGAGGCAGCTCGAAGCCGTCGCCTCCAGTGATATCAGGAGGCTCCCGGGAGTGCCCGATGACCTGGATGAGAGTGTCGCCCTGGCCCTGTCATCCATATCATGCCGGCCCCTGACCTACATGGGTCAGGCAGTCCTGCACCCAAAGACCGGCGAGCCCCTCATGTCGTACAGCTATTCGTTCTGGCCCAAGCTGCAGGCCACTGATCAGATCAACCGACACATCGGTTGGTATAAGGCTGACAATGACCAGTCCAAGCCCCAGAACAACATCCAGATCAATTACCAGCGCGTGGACTTGTCCGGGCTGACCGAGGAGCAACTGGCCAGGAAGTTTCAGCTGGAGCTGGAGCTGGCCAAGGTCATTGGTGACCCGATAGTCGAGCTCCTGCCTGGGCCTTAAATGGGCTATAATAGGGACATGAGATATTTGATCGTTGCCGCTGACAACCCATTCATGGATGACATTACATCCTATTCTGAAAAAAATGATATCTTGATGGTCATTGATGAGTTGCCGTCCATTCTGGATCTGCGGCAGGCATTCAGAAGGCACAAGGGCTGGTGGTTCCGGCCGGATTTTGAGAGGCCAGGGTCACTGCCTGTTCCCAGCCTGGTCATCAACGGCCCCAGGCCCAAGGGCTCTGGATGGAGGCGCCGTTGCCTCCTGAGGTGCTGCTGATGATCGTGCCGCCTCCATACAGGACGATCGACGACACCCCGAACCCACCGGTCAATGAGTTCTTCCGGCAGGTCATCTCGTCATACAAGCTGATTCATCAGTTCTGCCACATTCAGCATTGGCAGATGACCAATTACATGGGTCAGGCCCATGCCGGCAGTGTGTCGCTGCTCATATACATGAACAGGGTGGTGGCCTCGGTCACCACCTGGTCTGATGAACGTAATTATTCCCAGCATTATTATGACATCAGGTTCAGGAGGCATCAGCACTGAAATGGGCTATAATATAGCCGGGAGAAAGAGGCAATGATCAGACAAATCCACACCTGGCTGATTGCCTTTCAAAAATGGCGCTTCCGGGCCTGGGGATTGGAACCTTCCATACTGGTGGCCCGAATTGTGACCTGGTTGGAATGGCGTATTCAGCTCACACAAAGATAAGTCGACCCCATGACCCAATTGGATAGGGTTCCCGAATCCTAGTCGGGGAGTTGCAGGTTCGAGTCCTGCTGGGGTCACCATGGCATGTGAGACCGGGGGACATCCATGCATTGATAACTTATCCGGTGACGGCAATAAACCATCTGTTCTTCGGGGGCTCGAAAGATTGACGGGCGCCGGCGCCTGGCCCATAAGCCGGGGCAATGGAGAGACTGACGATGATGAACCGGTCACATACAATTGTAATCTCAATGCTTGTGGGCCTGCTGTTCACTGGGGGTTCGTTCCTGATGGATGTGTGCATGGGCTGGGGCATGTGGCCATTTACCAATCTCCTGTCCGGCCTGGCCCTGAGCATCACAGCCTACGGCCTGCGGTATTTCATTGATTCCTTGATTTGACATCGTCGGGCCTTGGCGCAGCCAGGCAGCGCACGTGCTTTGGGAGCACGGGGTCCGGGGTTCAAATCCCCGAGGCCCGACCAATTCTTGAGGAGGTCCAGTCATGATTGATGCCAGATGGCTTCTTCTAATCATCCCGGTGTCGGGATGCATCGGTTTCCTTGGGGCACTTCTTGTGTCCATGGCCAAGTATCCAAACCGCAGTAAATATCGGTCTGCTGGGATAGGGTTGGCACCCAAGCCCCATTATTGATCGGGGTCCTGCTGTGCGCCTTGACCACGGTTTTCCTATTGGTTCCAGTCCCGGCCAGCCAACCCGCCCCGGCCCCCACCCATGTGGGGATCGCCGGTGTGACCCGCCCGGATTGGATCGCATTCACCGCCACCATGGCCAGGCACTACGGTGTCAGGCCAGATTTTGCCATCGGGGTGGCATTTGCCGAGGGCTCGGACCCGAAGACCGGCCGGCCCTTCAGGTTCGGCCACCATGGCCGGTACTGGCTGCCCTGGGGCATACACGAATATGTCATCCGTGAACGTCACTGGCCCGTCTGGGACATCTACGTCCAGACCGAGGTTGCCGTTCGTGCCCTGTCCATCCATATCAGCAGGGCCAGAAGGAGACACCTGGGAATTTCTGTTGCAGGTGCGGAGGACAAGGCCCTTCACAGGTACAATGCATCGTGCACTGCCGCCTACATCAGGAGGGTCAGGCAGGGCCAGAGGATGTATGGGGGATTGGTCAGATGAGCCTGATATGCCACGAGACAAGAAAGGACATCGAGTTTGGCGACCCGCTCATGGTCGCATTTTCCAGGGACAGGAAGGCGTTTACTGCACTCAGTCAGGAGGTCCTATCCAAGATTCCGCAGCACCTGAAATCTGACGTGCCCGGACAGGTTGACATTCACGTGGCCGTGAGCAAGAGAAATTTCAATGGCAGCTACACTGTCACGACCGGGTTTAAGGCCGGGGATTTCCTCTATTCGATCTCAGAGGAGACTGCCAGGAGATTTCTGCCCAGGTATGCGGATGATTATTACCCAATTGCAGACCTAGGCCTGCAGTGCCCCCCGCCCATCGGGGCTGATTGGTGATCATATGATGTATGCAGGGTTGGTGAAATGATGGCTAAATTGCCTTGTTGGATGCTCGATGTGAAAACTTCCTGGGGTCCGGCCACGAGAGATGATCATGGGAATAACCGTGTTCAAATGAATATAACATTCAGAGTTGCCACATGGTTTAAAATGTGGATTTTGTTTGAGCTTTTTCTTCTTTTTCCCTGCCTTTCCTGGATGGATGTTTTTCTCAGGATTTTGGACATGAAGATTAACAATGGGTGTGGTTATGCCCAGAGGCAGCCAAGGCAGTTTACTGACTGGCGCTCATACTGGGCTGACGTTTGAACCTGTTTGATGTGACTCCACTGCTGATGATCATCATGGTGGCGACATATGCATTGTCTGTCCTTATGTCCTTGCACTAGGGAGTAATTGTGACCGAACTTGATCCCCAGGCCCGCGGCCTGTTCAACCGCCTGGCCGCCCTGCCGGACAAGATTGATGAGATACTGTCTGTGCTCTCAGGCCATCCCCCGGCCCCGCCACCACCGGAGCTCACTGCGGGCATTGGCATATGTGAGGACTGCGTCAGGCTGTGCAATACCGTTGACCAGGAGGTGGTGGGGGCCATGATGGGCCTGGTGCGCGAGCTTCTGATCGATGTCCGGTCTGCGGTCAAGTCTGGCAATTATGCCCAGGCCTCATCCATGATCGACAAGGTCATCGAGGTGGCATCCACCGACCTTAAGTCAGTGAAGGAAAGGCCGAATGTCGACGGCAATGATTGTGACCCTTATATCCACAGGCTCAAGAGACATGGCAAGGGCAAGGTCAATAGGGGGCGGAAGTTAAACGTCAATTGGAAGCAGCTGGCATTGAATCGGGGGTTCCCCAGTGCCCAGGTCATGCTCAGGGACATGGGCAAAAGGATGTCCTTGACTGATGTGGCCCGGGCCATTGGGGTGGATAGGGCCAAGGTCCAGTCCAAGTGGTACTCATTGGGTTTGCATCTGGAATAGGGGGATGATCATGGGATGGGGCTTCTGAATTGTCTGGCCTGTATGCGCTGATCCCGTCCGACCGGCCCTGTACCATCACTGACTTGGCCGAACTGTATGCCCCCATGGCAAGGTACTGGGCATACAGGATGTATCAGGATGACCGGGCCATGCACAGGTCCCTGGTTGACCTTGAGCAGGATGCCTGGGTGGGCATCCTTGAGGCCTGGCACTCATGGGACCCGGGCAAGGGCTCGACGTTCAAGACCTATGCCAACAACAGGGCCAGGTGGTCCATACTCAACGGACAGAGACAGATTGACCTGGGCCTGGCCAGGGCATACATGTATGATCGCCGCCTGTATTCAAACATACTGGCCATGGCCAGCCTGGATGACCAGGATGCGGCCGTCCTGGATACCCTTCCTGACCCCGGCTCGGAATCCGGGTTTGTGGAGGGGGTGGCCTGGGAGTCCTTCGTGGCCATGCTTAACCTGGTGTCAGACCCCAGGACAAGGCTGGTGCTCATGAGGAGGTTCGGTCAGGACATACAGCTCGAGGAGATAGGCAATGAACTAGGGGTCTCATCTGAGAGGGCCAGGCAGTTGGTGGCCAAGGGATGCAGGGAGATCAGGGCCAAACTGGGAGGACAATGATGGAGTGGGTACTGACCAATGACTCATAGTGACCTAGTCAGATTGGGCCACCGATGGTTGACCTCCAGGGGCTACACCTCATTTGCGGAGTTTGCCACATATAGCAATGAGTCACCGGATGTCATCGGTTGGAAGGGCGGCCTGTCCATATTGATCGAGTGCAAGGCCAGCAGGGGTGATTTCCTGTCTGATGGCAAGAAACTAGCCAGGCGCTGCCTGTATGCCTTGGGGCGCCGGCGCATCTACCTCTGCCCCTGGGGCATGATCCAGGAGAGTGAGCTGCCGCCACGCTGGGGCCTTGCCTGGGCCAGGGGTGACCGTGTTTTCCTCAGGCTTGGCCCGTCGGCATTTCCCCAATATGACCTCATGGGTGAGCTCAGGTTCATGTCAAGCATGCTGCGCCGGGCCGACATCAGGCTGGGCGACGACCATATCAATGATTGGCTGAAATGGGAGAACAGGAGGACCGGTGCTCCTGATTGACGGCAACAACATTGCAATGCGGGAGGCCCATGCCAGGGCCGGCCTGTCCCACGACGGCATGCCCACCGGGGCCATAATGGGGTTCCTCCAGCAGGTCCGGAGACTCACCAGGGAGTATCCCGGCGAGGTCTGCTTCTGCTGGGACTCGCACCCAGAGGCCAGCCTGAGGAAGCAGTTCTGGCCCGGGTACAAGGCCAACAGGGTGCGGTCGGTCCTGCAGGTGCCCAGGGCAGTGGTCGATGCCCGCATGCAGATCCACCTGCTCAGGACAGATATATTACCCCGCATCGGATACTCGAACCAATTCATCCAGGAGGGCTACGAGGCCGACGACCTGGTGGCCGCCCTGGCCAAGCTCGACATTGATATTGTCAGCCGAACTATCCCGATGCCACATGTGATCGTGTCATCCGACAAGGACCTCTGGCAGTGCATGGGCCCCAATGTGATGATGTCCATCCCGGGCCGTGGCGGCTACACCCACCGTGACTTTGAGAGAGAATACGGTCTGCCGGTGCGGCAATGGTGCCGGGCCAAGGCCATTGCCGGCGATCCGTCCGATGGCATTGACGGCATTGCCGGGGTGGGGATCAAGACCGCCATCAAGTATCTGAACGCCCTGGCCTCGGCCAAGATTGAGCACAAGATCGATTCACAGTGGGACCTGGTTGAACGTAATGCCAGGCTGGTCACCCTGCCCTGGCCTGGGTGCAATCCTGGGCCGGTCAGGCCCTCGGCATTTGACCCGGGGGCCTTCCGGGATGTCTGCAGGGAGTATGGCCTGAGGAGTCTGCTGTGAGACAGGATGTCATCGATGTGGTCATCGGGTTCTATAGGCTTGCCTATGGCCATGTGGAGATCAGGCAGTTGGTTGGGGCGCAATTGGATGGCCAGGGAAACCTGATTCCCATGGGGCCTCGATATTGGATCGGGCACCTCAGGACCCTGTTGCCGTTGTCCATTGGTGACTGGGTGCAGGTCGGTGACTTTCTTGCAGGCCTGACCGGTCAGGCGGTCATATTCAAGACCAGTGGCCATGGGACATACTGGTTCAACGGGTCGGGCCCATTGGTCTATGGGGAGCATACGGCATGAATATATTGTTGATCATCCTTGGGATCGTTTGGTTTGTCTGGTTTGTCATTGGGGGGGCATTCTATTTTGAGATACTCAAGGACGAGAGGCTCGCCAGGCTGCCCAACATGACGGTATTGGTCACGAGCCTTGCCTGCGGCCCGGTTGGTTGGCTGGTGGGCTTCGCCTGGTTCACCTGCCTGCTCATGGGGTGGCTGAGGGCCAGGTTCTATTCGGGGAAATCATAAGCCTGTGGCCATCAATCCTGCCCCTGACATACTGTCCACTATCCGCGAGCTCTGTGATCGGTCATTCCGTTTCTTCTTCACCTCATTCTGGCCTATCATCTGCCACGATCCCCTCAAGGACAACTGGCACATCGAGTACCTCTGCAATGAGCTGCAGGCCATGGCCGAGAGGGTGGCACGGAGGGAGGCCAACCCCTGGGACTTGATCATCAACGTGCCCCCGGGTACCAGCAAGACCACCATATGCTGCATCATGTTCCCCGTCTGGTGCTGGACCAGGTGGCCATGGATGCGCTTCCTGACCTTCTCCTACAACAAGGAAGTCAGCCTTGAGCCGGCCCATGGATCCAAGACGGTGCTGGAGTCCAGGCTGTTCAAGGCCGTGTACCCAGACATCACCATCAGTGAGGACCGGTCGGGGGTTACCAATTTCCGGATATCATATGTTGAGAACGGGATCAGGAAACTGGGTGGCGGCCGTCTCAGCTCATCAGTGGGTGGCACGGGCACCGGGTTCCATGCGGACATCCTGATTGTCGATGATCCATTGAACCCCAAACAGGCTGCCGCCGATTCAGCCGACCTCAAGAATGCCAATGATTTCGTTGAACAGACGCTGCCCACCCGAAAGACGATCAAGGAGGTGTCTCCCACCGTTCTGATCATGCAGCGCCTCCATGAGAATGATCCCAGTGGGTTCCTCCTGAGCAAGAAGCTGAGCATAAAGCACATCTGCCTGCCCGCCGATATATCAGACGAGGGCTATGCCAAGCTGGTCAGCCCACCGGAGCTGAAGGCCATGTACACCGATGGCCTGTTGGATCCCGCCCGGTTGGACAGAGCCACCATCGAGGACCTGGAGGAGCGGCTGGGCCAGTATGGGGCTGCCGCACAATTGGGGCAGAACCCGAGTCCACCCAGTGGCGGCATGTTCAAGACCGACCGGTTCATCATTGTTGACCAGATGCCGCCCGAGGTCAGCATCGTCAGGACGATCAGGTACTGGGACAAGGCCGGCACCGACCCCACCAAGGAGAAGGGCGGCAGCAAGGAACCAGCCTACACTGTGGGGACCAAGATGCTGCTGCTGGCCAGCGGCAAGTACCTGGTGACGGATGTCAAGCGGAAGCGGCTGGCCGCCGAGGACAGGGAGGACCTGATCCTGGCCACGGCCCAGGCCGACGGCCAGGATGTGGAGGTCTGGACGGAGCAGGAGCCCGGGTCTGGGGGCAAGGAATCGGCCGAGGCCACGGTGCGCAACCTGGCCGGCTTCAAGGTCCATGCGGAGAGGCCGGTGGGCAACAAGGTGGCCAGGGCGGACACATTCAGTGTCCAGGTGAACAGGTATAATGTCATGCTGCTCAGGGGTGACTGGAATGCCGAATGGCTAAGGGAGTATGGGTTCTTCCCCAACAGCAGGTTCAAGGACCAGGTGGATTCCGGCTCCGGGGCATTCAACAGGCTGGCCCAGAGGAAGCAGGTATGGGTGGGCAGGAGGAGGTCCGGGTGAAATACATATTAGGGTTCTGGTCCCTGAATATTTATAATTAATCCTGAGACCCCGTAAGGAGGCCCAGGATTGTCCAACAAGAATGACATCCCAAGGATTACACCCAACAAGACCCCGGATGACCACCAGGCCCAGGTGTCAAGTTTCTTCCAATTACTGACCAATTCAGCCCTGCTGTCCAGGGCACAGCTTGCCGCCTCCCTCGGTTATTCATATCAGGGTGACCGCGACATCTATCAGGCCCTGGGGTATGACACGGAGCCCACATGGACCCAGTATGTGGCCCAGTATGAGCGCCAGGGGTTCGCCCGGGCCATCATTGACCGCCCCGTGGCCGCCACCTGGGGGCGGGGGTTCCAGATTGTTGAGGCCGGTGACGATGAGGACACCGAGCTTGAGAAGGCCTGGCGTGACCTGGAGAGGCGCCTGGGACTGACGTCCATGTTCGCCCGCCTGGACCGCCTGACCGGCCTGGGCACGTACGGTGTCCTGCTGCTGGGCCTGTCGGACGTGACCCAGGCCGATGACTTCCGGCGCCCCGTGCGTGGCACCGGCCTCAGGCTCAACTATGTCAGGCCGTTTTCCGGCACTGCCACCGAGGGCGATGCCCAGGTCCAGTCATGGGTCACGGACACCACCAATGAGCGATACGGACGCCCAGAGCACTACCGGATCACCCTGAGGAACCTGGCCACCGGCGATTCCCGGGACCTGTACGTGCACCACACCAGGATCATACATGTGGCGGATGGCCTGGGCAGCTCGGAGATTGAGGGCACGCCCAGGCTCCAGGCCGTCTGGAACAACCTGAAGAACCTTGAGAAGATCATGGGCGGTTCGGCTGAGATGTACTGGCGGGGGGCCCGCCCCGGGTACCAGTTCAACATCGACAAGGATTTCCAGATGACCCCATCCATGCGGGATACGCTGCAGGATGTGTTCGACGAGTATGAGCACAACCTGAGGCGCATCCTTGAGCTCCAGGGCGGCAAGCTGGAGCCCCTGGCCACGCAGGTTGAGGACCCGACCAAGGCCGTCGAGGTCCAGATCCAGGAGATGTGCGCCGTGTCGGGCATCCCCAAGCGGGTCCTCACTGGCTCGGAGCGCGGTGAGCTGGCATCCACGCAGGACCGGGAGAACCAGGCCGACTACGTGGAGGACCGGCAGCTGAATTTTGCCGAGGCCAGGGTCATCAGGCCCTCGATGGAGAGGCTCATGGAGCTGGGCATACTGCCCGAGGAATCCACCGAGGAGGGCTTCAATGTCCAGTGGCCAAACCTCAGGGAGCCGTCGGACCAGGACAAGGCCAAGCTCTGGGAGACCCGGGCCAATGCCATAGCCAAGTACGCATCCAGTGCCGGGTCCGAGGCCGTCATCCCGATCCAATCGTTCCTGCGCATGGGCGGGTTTGACCAGGATGAGATCACACTGATCGAGGAGGAGAAGGAGGCCCAGGCCAAGGAGGAAGCTGAGGCCCCTGAACTGCAGGAGGAGCCGCCACAGCAGCCCACAGCACCGGGTCAGGCAGGCTCCCAGGCCCAGCCCCAAGGAGGAGAGGTAGCCACAAACCCTAATCAGCCTGCTGCCCATTCCAATCCCTGTCATAATCCTGCAGGGGCCGGGGGTGGGCAGTTTTGTGGCAGTGGATCATCCTCGGGGTCACCCGGTCCTGGCCGCAACTTATCCGATGCACAGGTGAGACAGAGGGTGCTTGACGATAGGCTTGTGAATGAGTTCAAGAACCCGTTCGCGGGTGAGCCGGTGGTACTGAACACTAATGGCATGACCGTCCAGGATAGGATTGCCTATGTCAAGGAGCTGGGATTGGGCAGGCCAGAATTTTCATTTAATGAGCCTCCAACCAGGTTCTCTGGCCAGATTCCAAAGGGGCTGGATGCGGCCGGCCTGAGGACCTGGCTCAGTGAGAACGGCAAGGTCGGCCCTGCAGACCAGAACAGGTACCACCCCTTGGCCACCAGGTCCATTCCATTGGCCGAGGTGGTCAAGGGCATGTCGTCGGCCGAAAAGGATGAGTTTGTTGCAACCTATCCCAAGGCAGTCAGGGAGATAACTGATGGCGGTGGCCGGGTGGCTGGGATCAACATGTTCCATGAGCATGGGGTGTTCAATGTGTCCCAGGCAGAGAGGATGGCGGACGGCTTCGACGCCCATGCCCCAGGTGGTAGGCTTGGTGTCATAAACTATTTGGATAAGTACTCGGCTGTAGCGGCAGACTTTGCACAGTTTTCGGCCAACCGGGAGTTCGCCCTGTCCGAACTGGTGGGGGGTTGGGCCACCACTGGCTCAGGGCAGTTTGGCCAGCAGATCGTGCACCAGGCATCCAAGGGCTTTTCTGAGAATCAGGGAATCTCCTTTTATGATGGCTTTGCCTCCCGTCCTGGAGGTTGGCCAAAACTTGCGGAAGGCTCATATTCACATGACCGTATGGCAGTCCACGTGAATGCATTGCGTCAGGAGACCGAGTCATTCTACAGGGCCAAGCTGGGCAGGAGATATGACACCGCATCGGTCACTCTGTACCGTGGGATTGCCGGCCATGTCGAGGCCTACACCCCATCTCCAGCCGAGTCGTGGTCCACGGCCAAGTCAACCGGCGAGAGGTTTGGCAAACAGATGTCTGGCAATGGGGCATACTCCGTGATCGCCACCAAGGTCCCCATGTCCAAGATATTGTGGACATACGAATCGGTTGCCGGCAAGTATCGCTGGCCCCCAGAGAAGGACCTCAGGGGCAAGAAGGAGCATGTTGTCATCGGTGGTGCCATTAACTCCGTGCAGGTTGAGAGGAAATGATGATGGATGAGATCAAGGTGATCAAGCCAAGGACTGAGGCTGACTTGCGCAGGTTGGAGACACTTGACAAGCAGGGCAAACTGGCATCCGGGTCATCGTATCCATTGGGGCCCACCCAGGAACCCGGTCCCCAGAACCAGCCCACCGTCCCACCCCAGGAATGATGAAAGCTACCTCCTACAAGCAGATACAGTGCAAGTACAGAAGTCTAGCCATGGTTGGCAAGGGGCCCCTGGTGCACTCCAACCCATGCCATGACGAACGGGGGCGGTTCTGTTCGGGGGGTGGGGGAGGCAGCACTAGAATAGATTATTTTACAGTGGAAAGTGCCAGGAACTACCTGGATGATCCACAGGTTCATATTGCAAGCCAGTTTAATAGTTATTCGAGTAAGTGGGCAAAAGATGTTGATGGACCTGCCAAGGAATTTGCCTATCGGTTGGCAATGGAAAATCAGTTTCTGCATTCTGCCCTGCTAGTTGAACATTTTAACTCAACTACCATTCCCAACAAGATGACCTTATGGCGCGTGGGCCCACCCAATACTGAACAGGGTGTGGCTGCCTCATTTTGGGGAAACAGACAGGCCGCAGAATCATACCAAAAGAGGTTTGGTATTGAGTCCATACATAAATATGAGGTGGAGACGAGGCATGTAGTACCCAGCAGGACCGGAGCAGGAGAATTGTGGGCCAATCATTATGAAGCCCGGGAGATTTCAGTTCATTCTTTGTCTATCCACTCTATGTCCACCACCAAACCCAAAAAGACCATTCGGGGTTTTAAGACCTTGGCCCAGCCTAGGCTTGCCAAGAGACCAAGGCTCCTGGCACAGGGCCTGACCGCCCACCAGGTGGCCTCCCGGATTGATCCCACACGGACCCTGGGCATCCGCAACCGCTGGGCCGCCGACATGGGCAGGCGTTTTTTTGCCCTGCGCCGGCTGGTGTGGAAGGCCATAGTGGATGAGGACTGCTTCGGCCTGGGTGAGGCGTATGTCTGGTACAGGCCTGTGGTCCACTCCAACCCCTGCCATGACGAACAGGGGAGGTTCTGCTCTGGTGGAACATCATTTTACCGCTGGTCAAACCTCAGTGAGTTTGGTGAGGCAATCAGGGGCCGCCGGGCCTCGACCATGGACATTACCGATAGGTCTGATTTTTACTTCAGCCCATTCAATAGTAGAAATAAGGTCGGGACCGGCAAACCATCTGAGACCTATGTCCGGGTTGTACTTGACAGGAACAAGTTGGTCAATTCCGGATGGCAGCAGGATCCAAGGCTTGCTGGCGAGGGGACATGGAGGCCAAAAGGTAAGTCAGATAATGAGGTTGCCAGGGATTACATCAGGGCAGTGAAATCCATAGAAGTCCATGATGTTGCTCGGGGCTGGAATTTTGAAGATGCAAGGGCCTGGATAAAATTCAGGTTCCCCCGTCCAGTTGAGATCATTGATAAGACTGGGCCTGCTGCTCATGAGCTCTCCACCCCAACCCGGGCCCAGTTTGATTTCCCCACCAGTGCCGAGAAGGTGGGGGCCTTCATGGACTGGCTGAGCAAGCAGCAGGATGAAGGCATCCTGGAGGTCTTGACCATGCCCCGGGTCGGGGCCTCACTGGGTGACCCCTGGACCAACATGTATGTCAAGGACACATATGGGCGGGGGGTTGCCCGGGCCAGGTATGACCTGACCGGCTCCGGATACCCGGTCCCGACCCTGGAGGCCAGCGGCGGCCTGGTGGCCTCCATGTCCACCCCGTTCCATATGGACCGCCTGGGGGTCCTCTACACCCGTGCGTTCGACGGACTCAAGGGCATCACATCGGCCATGGACATGCAGATCAGCCACGTCCTGGCACAAGGCCTGGCTGATGGGGACAACCCCATCAGGCTGGCCAGGAAGATGAGCCATGTCATCTCGGGCATGGGCGATGACCTGGGGGTCAAGGACACACTGGGCCGGTTCATCCCAGCCGAGCGCCGGGCCCGGATGCTGGCCCGGACTGAGGTGATCAGGGCCCATGCACAGGCCCAGCTCCAGGAGTTCAAGAACTGGGGCGTGGCTGGCGTCAATGTCATGGCCGAATGGGTGACGGCCGGGTTCAATGTCTGTCCCCTGTGCCTGGACCTGGCTTCCAAGGGGCCATACACCATCGAGCAGGCAATGGGCATGATCCCGGCCCACCCTCATTGCAGATGTGCGTGGCGGCCCGAGCCCGTGGAAAATAAAGAAGTTAAATTACAGTTAGAGCCAATAGAAATTCCAGAGCCTATTCCTGAATGGGTGCCAATATCGACTAAAGCTAAGGACATGGCTGTTGAGGCGCAAGATTACTTGATTTCTAAAGGTATGCCTTATGCTTCATTTAGGGATATTTCAGTAGATCATATTCCAGCGATAGTTAACACTGTTGAAAAGCTTGCATCTGAATATGGTGTTGGCTTAGACAGGTTTTCTATTGGTACACAGGCAATGAGTAATCAAAGTCAGTGGGCTGCAGTTAGAAACTTTCATATGAAGATTAGTGAGGAAAAGTATCTTAAGTTAAAAGCTACTGGTGTGCCAGGATTAGATAAGGGAGTGTCCAAGGGGCAGACTACTTACTGGTGGTCACCGGAAGGCGTTTCGTCCATGAGCTTGTCGATTAGTAAGGGGGCAAGCAAGTATGGTTTTGCCTGGCCAGAACAGAAGTTTTATGAAAAGTACATACAGGGGAATATGTATTTCACCGTCAATATTCCAAACGAGAATCCTGCCGCTCATATAGTTGAGCATGAGTTTGGCCATATCCTCAGGCGGGTATACAGTAAAGGTTTGCTATCTGAATGGGGGCAAGTTTATCAGAGCTTACCTCGGACTTGGTGGATGAGTAATGTTTCTGAATATGCGGGAGCTAACCTTGAGGAAGGGTTTGCTGAGGCGTTTAGATTATGGAAGAATCAAGGGAAGGCTGCAGTAAAGTCTGGTAGTAAATGGAACATACAAGAATTTCCCGGCGAACTAAGAAATTTCTTTGAGAAATTTGATGCTGCTGTCAATAAGAGGTAATTATGTTACAAGTACCATTCTGTTATACCCGCCAATGTCGCCACTACCAAGGCGTCAAGTGGCTTGGAGAAGATGAGTCAACTGAAGACAACTATTGTGCGGCTTTCCCAGATGGAATTCCCCAGGAAATCGCCTACGGTTCTAATAAGCATAATCAGCCTTGTTGTGGTCAGGATAATGACTTAGTTTTTGAGGTTAAGCAATGACCACTTCCGGGCTCACCGAACAGGAGGTCCTGCTTTTGGCCCATCACCGTGATATGGTGGGCAAAAATGCCTATGGTGAACTCCAGGCCCGTTACAAGGCCGGTCGCCTGGTGGAGGTCAGTTACCGGGAGGTCATTCTGGTGCCCAATGATGGCAATAACGGGAGGTTCTCGGACAGATGAAACAGGTCAGGTTCCACGTTTTGGACAGAACCGGGTTCGCCGCTAATTCCAATCCCTGCCACAACCCTGCCGGCCCAGGCGGGGGCCAGTTTTGTGGCGTGGCCAGTCCACATTGGCCAGGGACCGCCAAGAACCCAAGGCCAGGTTTTTTAAGATATCCGATCAATTGAGAGGAAAGAGATGAAAATCCTGATCAAGGCAAGGTATTGGTTGTTGGTCATCTGGCTGTCCACCAAATGGATGTTCAGGATCAACCTGGGGGACAAGGTCTGGTGGTCTGGTTGGAAACTGATGCGGTTCACGGTCCTGAATGGGGTCAGGCCAGGCTCGTGGCGACTGGCTGAGCTGATGGACGACAACGATGGCTGGGTGTCCCGCAATGAGTGCCGCAAGTCCTGGACCCTGCCCAATATGCTCAGGTCGTTTCGATCCGGCTACAGGTTCTACATGATCAATTGGTATGACATTTGGGTCAACGAGGGCATAACGGCCTGGATGAGGCGATGCCGCATCTGGTAGACATTTTTCATTAGGGTTTTGGCCCCTGAATATTTATAATTAATCCTGACTGAAGTTTAGTGGCATTGGCCACGGGAGAAACCCGGGCCGGCGACCAGAAGATGGCGCCGGCCTTTTTGTTTGGAGAGGAATTGCAAATGCCCTGGACGGTAGATGATGTTGAGCGCCACAATCAAGGCCTGAGTGACGAGCAGAAACGTCAGTGGGTGGCCGTGGCCAACTCGGCCCGCAAGAAATGCATGGACGAGGGTGGCGAATCTGCCCAGTGCGATGCATCGGCCATCAGGCAGGCCAATGGTGTGGTCAAGTCCAACCAGATGGAGTCATACCGCAGGCTTGCCCCGAACTATACAGTCCGCGAGGAACTGCTCCAGGGCCGCACCCACCTGGTCGTCCCCGTGGTGATGATGACCCAGGGCGTCCATGCCGGCTCCCACGGCCCGATCCTCCACCTGAGTGATGAGCTGGGGAGATTCCCGGCCGCCTGGGACGGCATACCCGTCTGCATCGGTCACCCCAAGGACGGTGATTTCAACATATCGGCCAACCAACCCAGGGTGCTCGATGAGTGGATGGTGGGCCGTGTGTTCAACACCCACATGGACGGCCAGAAGCTGCGGGCCGAGGCCTGGCTGGACAAGGACCTGCTCGGCAGCATGTCGCCCCAGGCCATGGCCCATATCTCCAAGGGCCTGCCCATCGATGTAAGCGTCGGTGTGTTCACCGAGGACGAGATGTCGTCCGGTGACCACCTGGGCGAGCACTACGAGGCCGTGGCCCGCAACCACCGGCCGGACCACCTGGCCCTGCTGCCTGGTGCCACCGGGGCCTGTTCCTGGGCCGATGGCTGTGGGGTCCGGGCCAACCAAAAGGAACTTGCCATGTCGAAGAAAAATATTCAAGTCAATGTTGGCCGCCTGAAATATGACGGCACCGAATCCACGGCCTGGAATGCCCCATCCCTGCAGGACTTTGGCATGGGCAGTGACTGGGCCGGCATGGGCCAGCCCGACCGGGCCAAGATTGCCGCCCATTTCCTGATTGGCACCGGCCAGTCCGAGTCCTTCAGTGACCTCAAGCTGCCAGTGGTCAACCCCAAGTCTGGGAAGCTGAATGAGCATGCCCTCCGGGCCTGCATATCCGGTCGGGGTGCCCAGGTGTCCGCCAGCCCCAGGGAGAAGATGGCGGCCAGGCGCATGGCCTACGGTCTCCTGAACAAGGAGTTCGGTGCTGACCTGGCCATCCCCGACACCCTGGAATTGGAGGGGCAGCTGACCGAGGTGCTTGTCCAGGAGCTGGCCAAGGAAGGCATACTGCTTGAGGTCAATGAATTGAGCCATCAGGACATCTCAGGTCAGATCCAGGCCAAGCTCGACCGCATGGATGATGACACCAAGTTCCACTTCCTGAAGGATGTGTTCAACGACCATTTCATCTACCGGGTTGAGCCCAGGGGAAATTCGAACCAGATTTCCGCGGGCCCGGACGGCAGCAGCAACCTGTTCAAGCGCGACTACACGGCGGCCGCAGACGGCACCGTTGAGTTCACCGGGGAGGCAATCCCGGTCATAAAGAGGGTCAGTTATGACCCAATCCAAAGAGGAGGCGTGCAAAACATGAGCAAGCCCTGTTGCAAGGAAAAGGTCGAGATGCTGATCCAGACCGGTCTTTATACCGAAAGCGACCGTGATCGGCTCCTGGCCATGGAGGAGGCTGACATTGACATCCTGTCCGCCTCTGCGGAGCGGGCCCAGGCCCAGGTGAATGAGCAGAAGACCAAGGTCGAGACCCTGCAGGCCAACGCGGCCGCCCAGGGCCAGACCCGGGATCAGGCCATCCAGACCCTCAAGGATGACCTGAAGGACAAGGACAAGTTCCTGGCCTTGGCGCCCCCGGAGATTCAGGCCACCCTCAAGCACGGCCTGAACCTGTATGAGGCCGAGAAGACCAGGAAGATCAGTCACATCCTGGCCAACACTGTCGAGGGGGTGTACACCAAGGAGGGGCTGGAGGCCATGGATTCCTCGGCCCTGGATGCCCTGGCCCGTGCCATCAAGGCCCCCGATGACTATTCCGGCCTCGCCCCGACCAATCCCGTATCCCAGGTCGGGCCCACCGGGTACGAAGACAATGCCGTATATCCGCCCGAGGTCCAGGGCTAAGGCCTGGGGCCATCAAGGCTAGAGGAGGGAACGAACCATGGCCAGCACCATCATTCTGAAGGGGGAGAACCCCACTCTCGAGGAACTGGAGGCGAATGCCGCCATCACCCCGGGCATGCTCATTGAGATCATGAGCACGAACAAGGTCCGGGCGCATGCAGAGGACGACGGCTTTGCCGTGCCCCTGTTTGCCCTGGAGGACGAGCTGCAGGGCAAGGGTATTTCCGAGGCCTATGCCGCGGGCGACCAGGTGCCCTGTTGGAGGCCCAAGCCGGGCGACCAGGTGAACGCCCTGTTGGCGGACGGTGAGAATGTCGCCATCGGGGACAAGCTGAGCTCGAACGGCGATGGCTACCTGCGCAAGTATGCCAGCCCCCAATCCGTCATTGAGGAAACCGGTGCCATTGTGGGCATCGCCCGTGAGGCGATTGACCGCAGTTCCAGCTCCGGTGGGGACACCAACACCACGGGCCGCATCGCGGTCGAGATCGTCTAAATCCAGCCCCACGGGGAAGGGAGGAATTGAGAAATGAAAGTCAACATTGATTATTTTGGCCCCCAGGGGGCTGTTCAGGGCCCGCTGGCATCCTACATTGCCGAGCAGGGCCGGATCAACCCGGCCTTCATGCGGCCCATCCTGGGGCCTGACGGGCACACGTACTTCACCGTCTACCAGGGCGGGGACCGCACCAAGAAGGAGTCGTACCGGACCTTCCGGCGCGATGAGCTCCAGGCACTGGGCATCGCCACCTACGGTACCCTGCGTCGGGATGAGTGGAAGCAGTTGGATGCCGCCATCCTCCAGGCCGCCCATATCCGCCTGGGAGGCATCGACGACCTGATCAGTGCCAATCTGACCTACAACCTGACCAACGCCATGGGCACCACTGTCCTGGAACACCACACCATCAACGAATCCATGAACGCCGAAGTCAGCATGGACCCCTCGGTGCGCTCCCGGAAGGATCGGCCGAACTACAACACCGTGTACACCCCGATCCCGGTGATCCATGCGGACTTCTCCATCAGCTCCCGTTCCCTGGAAGCCAGCCGCAGGCTGGGCAATCCCCTGGACGTCGACATGGTCCAGGAGGCCACCCGGGTGGTCATGGAGAAGCGCGAGCAGATGCTGTTCAACAACAATGAGACCCCGTTCCAGTTCGGCGGCGGCTACATCTACAGCTACCTCGACCATGCCAACCGCAACCAGTACTCGCTGACCGGCGCCTGGACCGGCCTCACCGGCGCCCAGATTCTGGCCGATGTCCAGGGCATGATCCAGGCCAGCGTCACCGACCGGCACTATGGCCCCTGGAAGCTGTACATCCCCACGGGCTACCAGACCGTGATCGGCAACGACTACCAGACCGGTTACCCCAAGAGCATCCGTGAGCGCCTGCTCGAGCTCGAGGGGCTGCAGGGCATCAAGGTCATCGACACCCTGCCGGCCAATAACGTGGCCCTGGTGGAGATGCTGCCCACCACCGTCCGCCTCATTAATGGTATGGGCATCCAGGTGGTCCAGTGGCAGGTGGGCTCCAGCCTGAGCCCCACTGAGTACAAGGTCCTCTGTATCCAGGTCCCGCAGATTCGGTCCGACCAGAACGGCCGCTGCGGCGTGGTCCACGGCTCCGTGTAAGGGCCGGTTCATCAGCAATCTCCCGGTTGATGGCTAACCAGGCCGAGCCGGACATATATTTGGAGGTATGATCATGCCGTCTAATCAGGACAAGCCCATGCAGTGGAAGAACATCTCAGGGACGTTCAATCTTCGCCGCCCCGATGGTGAGATCGAGGTGATCCAGCCAGGCAGTGTGTTCACCGCCACGCAGTCACAGGTGCCCAGGGCATTCCGGGACACCATCAGGCCGGTCGATCCGACCGATCTTGAGGAACAACCCGCCCCGGCCCCTACCGCCATCATGGATAACCAGTTCAAGATCGTGCCCCGGCCCAGGGGCGGGTTCAACGTGGTCAATTCCATCGGCAAGGCCATAAACGAGAGATCGCTGACCGAGGCCGAGGCCGATGTGCTCCTCAATGGCCTCAGGAGTGTCCATGGATGACAAATTCCCTGGAAATGTTCGGTCAGCACCTGATCGCTGACGGGTATGGTGCCCCGGCTCATCTGCTTTCCGACATCGACCTAGTCCACAGGTTCCTTGATGAGACCCCTGACCTGATAGGCATGACCAAGGTGATGCCTCCCTATGCATTCAGGTACAGGGGCAAGGTGCCTGAAGATTGGGGCATTTCAGGGTTTGTGATCATAGCCGAGAGCCACATCGCCATCCACACGTTCCCCGACCGGGGATTCCTCAGCCTCGACATCTTCTCCTGCCGGGGCTTCGATGCCATCCTGGCACTGGCCTTTTGCAGGAGGCAGTTTGGGGTCTTTCGTATTGACCACAGGATCATAGACCGCGGCCTGGAGTTTCCCAGGGACCGTGGGATCGTCACCGGGATAATCACCTCCCAAAGACAAGGAATCATGGGGGGCATCAATAAATGACCGAACAAAACAGGGACCTGTCGGATCGCACCTGGAGCATTCAGGGCAAGATTTTGGCAGCCATGGGGGCATTGATCATTATCTCGTTGGGTGCCAATGGCAGCATGCTGCTGATGGGCATCAATAACCTCCAGAACCAGATGTCGACATCTGACAAGTCCATATTGGACAAGATCAATTCGGACAATGCGGACGTCAAGGCCAGGCTGGGGGAGATATGCCAGCAGAATGCCGAGACCAACAAGATGATGATGAGGCACGCCGAGAAATTGGCCGTACTTGAGACCAATCAGAATGCCAGGCTTGAAAAGGAGAGGCGGGGGTTCAGGTGAGCAAGACGTGGGTTGCACCGCGCATGTGGGATGGGGGCCGATGCATCGTGATCGCCGGTGGGCCGTCACTGGTGACACAGTTCGGCATCCCGGATGATGTGGTGGCCACGGTCCGTTCGGGCCAGGCGCCATTGTCCACCTATTCACCGTTCATGTCCGCCATTCATGATGAGCACGTCATTGCGGTCAATAATTCATACCTGCTTGGTGATTGGCCTGACATCTGCTTTTTTGGTGACCATGGATGGTGGCGGGTCCACAGGCAGGCCCTGATCGAATGGCCGGGTCTGAAGGTCACCAATTGCCCGGGCCTGTCCGATCCGGCTGTCGCCCGGGCATCCAACGTCAGATATTTGGCCAGGGACCGAAACCGCAAGCTAGGCCTGAGCCCAGACCCGGGCAAGCTGTCATGGAACTTCAATTCCGGCAGTTCGGCCATAGACCTGGCTGTCCATTTGGGCTCGAGCAAGGTTATCCTTTTGGGCTTCGACATGAGGTATGGCAATGGGGGCGAATCGCATTGGCACCCCGGGCACGGCCATGACAAGAAGCCCAATTATGCCAGATTCATGCAGGGGTTCCCTGTCATTGCCAATGATGCCCAGAGACTCGGTGTCGAGATAATCAATTGTTCACCCGGAACGGCCCTGGTCGATTTCCCGGTCATGAACCTTTCGGAGGCATTGTCATGAGGTTGACCAAGAGGATATCCAAGTCACTCCTGGTGTTTGTGCTTTGCATGTCTGTCATGTGGGTGGGCATCAGGGCTGGCCAGGCCGTGATCTACACCCATCCGAATTACAGGGCCCAGCACTGGGACCTCCTGATGAACTCGTTCATCGATGCCGTGCAGTCGGATGTCACCACCCTGTACACCCAGACGGCGGCCCTGGCCAATACGTTTGCCAATTGGGTGACCACGGTTGACCAGCCGGTCCTGATCACCGCCACACCAGTTTTTGTCAATGACCACACATTCACGTTGGCCGGCGACTACACTGCGGTGCTGCCTGCCGGCAAGCGCATGCTGTTTGACCTGGGCCAGGACCCCATGGTCGGCAATACGGTGGTATCCTCCACATATTCCTCCCCCAACACCACTGTGGTGGTGACCTTCAACAACCTGACCGGCAACCTCCAGGCGGCCTCATATTATGCCACTCGCTCCGGCACCCGGACCTATGGGTCTGGGGATATTGTGGCCTCCGAATACGGAAGCCCCTCGTGGGCCAACCTGCAGGCCGCCATATCCGTGTCCAATGCGGCCGGCCGCAGGTTGGTGGTCACCCCGGGCACCTGGCCGGTGACGGGGAATATTGCCATCACCTCCCCATGCACGGTCTCATCGGGCGCCATCCTGGACATCGCCACAGGCGTCGTCCTGAGTCAGAATGGGTCATTCAGTGCCGGTGGGTACCAGGTGTTCTCGTACACCGGGACGGGCAATGTCGTGTTCGGGGTCGGGTCAGTGAATGCCGTCTTGTTCGATTGGTGGGGTCCGACCGCCAATGGGATCGTGGATGACAGTGCCAAGTTGCAGAAGGCAATTGATTCACTGGCCACGGCCAAGGGCACGGTCAGGGTTGGCAGCAAGTCGTATGCCCTGGCCAGCCGGGTCAACGGGCGTTATGCAGTCCAGGTTTGCGGCGTCCCGGAGATGACCAAGTTCATTCCCACGGGCACCGATCCGGCATTCGGTCAGGCGGAGGACTTCTACGATAATACGGCCTCCACGGGCTATTGGACGGCATTCCGGGATTTCACCATTGATGCGTCGGCGAATACCAATGACATGGATCTGATGTACTTCGACCGCAACTTCAACATGTGTGCGATCAGGAACATCAATTTTTATGGCAACCCGGCCAAGACCCAGACCGGCCTGCATGTGTACCACACCAATCCGGACACCGGTTTGGGCAATCTCTCCTACCATAACTTTTTTCACGGCCTGAATTTCATCAATTGCAAGTCCGCCAATGGGGCCATGTTCCTGGATGGTTCCGGAACCCTGAGCAGGCGCATCAACGATTGCATTGTAGACTTTTGCAAGTTCTCCGGCTACAAGGTTGGGCTCAAGGTCGGTGGCATCGGTAACCGGGCCAAGAATTGCGCATTCAACGTCCCTGACAACCCGGTACTGTTAAACAATACGGGCGGAACCGATTTCCGGGTCATATTCTACGACGGCACCGGCAATGCCCTGATGAATAATTTCTTTGACCTGGCCGGCACTCATGTGGTGTTGATGATGTATGGCCAGGCGTTCAACCAGACTGCGGTTTGTGACATCCCAATGACCAATCCTGGGCTGACTGGCATTAACCAGATCGCAGACTTGGCCAGCGCGGTCTCGGTCCCATACTGCCATGTGGCCACCTATTCGGCTGCCGACACATTGGTCGTGGCCACCAATGTCACTGCCACCTATCCTGTGGACAGGCAGGTCTGGGTGGATTGTGGTACCGATGGCTGGCGCACCTTGACGGTCCTGACCTCCACATACAGTGCCCCGAACACCACCATTGTACTGAATGATTCCGTCCTGACCTCGAATCTGGCAACAGTCAGTTCTGCATTCTATGCAGATAGGTTCCGTCCCCATTTTACGAACGGGTATCAGCTGTATTATCAGCAGATGATGCCATCCAGGCTGTACCTAGGCAATGGCGAAACCAAATATCTGGATGCGGCCAAAAAGGGTTCGGTCATTTATGATTTCTCGGCCACCCCCTTGACCATCAATGCCGGTGTCACCGCCACCCTCACGTTACCGATTGATTCCAGCTACGGGCTCATCGCAGGCATGGCAGTGACCATCAATACCTCGACGGCGTTCCCGGTCGGGGTGGTCAGGACCAATGCCCAGACCAGCACTGATTCCATTGTGCTGAAGCTGTTCAATCCAACGGCAGCCCCGATAACAATTAACACGAGCCAGACCTTCAAATGGGCCGTGTTTGAAGGGGTATAAGGAATCAACGACATGGGCATCCCGATCAGGAAGATAGTCGAATGGGCAGAGAAACTGAATGGCATCAAGTATGTCTTTGCTGCCGAGAATGACCGCAAGCCCGTATCCGAGATCGAGCGAGAGGACTGCTCCGAGTTGATCCAGAATGCCTGTGACCAGAATAGCGTGGTGCCCAGGATGCCCGACGGGGCCAAAAATCAGTATCACCATTGCCATGACCATGGCACCCTGATCTCGGTCCAGGAGGCCATCGACACCTATGGCGCCCTGCTTTTCCGCATAGCCGACCAGAGCCATGTTGCATTCAGCATGGGGGACGGCCACCGTACGTTCGAGGCCAAGGGCAGTCGTGATGGTGTCGGTTATTTTGATAATGTTGCCGACCGCCCCTGGACGCACGGGGCATTGATTCCCGGGGCTGATTACCCCGGATGGGAGGTTTCATGATGGGTGGCTTGAAGGACCTTAGGACCACAATACCCGGGCTGGCGATCATAGCCATTGTCGGGGCAGCCCTGCTGTTGGGCAAGATTGACTTCAATCAGTTTGTCACATTCATCGGGGGCCTGCTTGGTGGCGGGCTTATTACTGCCAACACCAAGGTCAATCCTGGGCCATGATTGAGTCCTTGTTCATTGAGTCCTTGTTCAGGGACCTGATGATGTCCGGCTGTGCATTGGTGCTGGCCATCAGCGGCACATTGGTGGGCATCTTCCTCCTGGCCGTCGCGGCCTGGAGGAGCGGAAGATCAAAGAGAATGGGGTATAGGAACCCCAAGGAGGAACCATGAAGAGATTGACTGTTTTATTGGCTGTGTTATTGATGGTGGTCCTGCTGCTGTCCGGCTGTCAGACGCTCAAGGCGGCATTCTGTTCCCCATCGGCAGATCAGTTTGTGCAGGCGGCGACTTCGTTGACCCAGGCCACTGAGCTCAAGGGCTTCCTGTCCGTCCTGCCGCCATCGCCGGAGGTGACTGCGATCCTCGCAGGTGTGAATCTGGCCATACCCATTCTGGACAGGGTCAGGCAGAACATATGCGTATCGGCCGAGGAGTTCCAGGCGGCCATCGAGGCTGTGAGGTCCAATGAGGCATTCGCCAAGGCCAAGCTGGGCTACAAGAAATAATTGGCATTGCATAAAATGATCAAGGGGGGTTGACGAGATGGCTGAGAGAAGGTTCACATGGCGCCCGGCTGCATATGATGCAGTGAACAACTGGCGTCTCGGGGTCACTGCCGATTTGGTGGACATGCCCAAGGTCATGTTTCTCATCAACTCCCTTACCGAAAGACAGGAGAAGGGAGACTGTGTATTCAATGCATTGGTCACCCATCTGGAATCAATCGGGGTGAATTCGGGCACCGTGCCACCGGTCGACCTGTCCCGCATGTTTGCCTACTACCAGTACCGCAAGCGGTTTGGGGAGGTCAGCGAGGACAACGGGGCATCCATCTTCTACGCCCTGAAGGTCCTGTCGGGCACCGGCATCTGTGCCGAGGAGCTGTGGCCCTATGTGGAGGGGAACTATGCCAGGGAGCCGTCCCCAGAGGCATACAGGGATGCCCTGGCCAGGCCGATTGGGTCATATTGCCAGCTGGTCAACCTGGGGGACATGCTGTCGTGCATAGCCTCCGGGTTCGGGTTTGTCGGCGGCATATCGGTATATGATTCGTTTGAGTCCGACGTAACCGAGCGCACCGGTGTGGTGTCCATGCCAGGCAAGGGTGACAAATTCCTGGGAGGCCATGCCATTTATTTCTGTGGGTATGACCTGCACAAGAACGCCATGCAATTCCAGAATTCCTGGGGCCTGGAGTGGGCCAGTGAGAGCAACTATCCGGGCCATGGGTGGATTCCATTCGAGTACCTGGCCAACCCGTTCCTGGCCGGCGAATTCTTCACACTGAGGCCGAAATGATGCCATATTATCAACCGGAGCCCCACATCCTGGGGTGGCTGAGGAACTTCATCCTGCCCAACGACGTGATCCTCGATGTCGGGTCCGGTGATGGCCGGCACCGGGACATTGGTGGCAGGAGGTACATATCCCTGGACTCGTGGCCGGCCGCCCAGCCCGACTACCTCATGGACCTGAATGAGAGGGATCTGCCCAGGGTCAAGGCCAGTGTGGTGCTCATGTCCGATGTCCTGGAGCACCTGCCCAGGGATCGGGGCCTGGAGGTGCTTGGGCAGGCCCAGAGGCTGACGAGCAGGGCGGTGGTGGTCCTTACCCCCCTGGCTTGGGACGAGAACCGCGAGGCATACGATGAGGGGTTCTACCAGGGGAATGAGAACGTGCTGCACAAGAGTCTCTGGGACCTCAGGGACTTCCACCCGGGGTGGGTCCGGGTCTGGCTGCCCTCAACTCTGGACAACTTCTTCGGGTATTGGATAAAACAGTGAAATTGAATATCAAGCCTCCTGAATTTGATCTTGTGGACGAAGGCATTGGATTGCCTATATCTGGATGCTTTGATGCTTTAATTTTTATTATCATCATTTTGGGATTTGTCTATTATGGCTGAAATTAATCTCATAGCCCAGGTCTGCATGCACAACGAGGTCCGCAAGGGCAACCTTGACCGGTGCCTGGATAACCTGATCAGGTACTGCGACCGGGTCATCATCTGGGACGATGCCTCCGATGACGACAGCGTCAAGGTGGCAGAGGACTATGGCTGCCACGTCATCCGGGGTGAGGTCAATAACCAGATGGAGGAGCTGGCCCACAAGCAGGCCATGTTGGATGCGGCCCTGTCCATGGGGGCCACACACCTGTTCTGGCTTGATTGCGATGAGGTCCTGGACAGGCCCGGCACCCTGGGCGGTCTCAGGGACCTATGCATGAATTGGCCAGACGATCTGGATGCATACAGTTTTCCCCAGGTCAACCTCTGGCGCTCCCAGACCTGGCAGAGGCTCGACTCCCTGTTCACCAGGGCTCGGTTCGTCCGGCTCTGGAGGGCCAATCCTGGGATCAGTTTTGATGTGAGGCATGGCGTCCACAAGCGGCTGTACCCGATCACCATAGAGACCGTCAGGGAGGCACCATTCTCGATCATCCATTATGGATTTTGGGATTACAAGCGCATGCTGACCAAGATTGGTGCCGACCACCTAGATGCCAATGGCATCAGGTCTTGTGCCGAGTTTGGCCTTGACCGCAAGGGTGCCAATTGGATACTTGATGAACGAGAATGCCGATGCAGGAAGGTCGAGGACCGCGAGTACCCGCCAGGCACGTTGCCCCCGGACATCTGGGCCGAGCCTGGTCCCAGAAAGATCCAGGAATTGGCGCCACATGCGCAGGTACAGGATGAGCCCGAATTCCCATTGGTCGACTCCAGGGCAATGGCCTGTTGGGATGGCCTGCACGAGGCCGGCTACCATGGCCAATACTGTGACATCCATGAACGCAACACCAGATATTGGGAGAAATCACCCAAGGTCTTTGCAGAATTGAGGAGGGCCTGCCTGTTCAGTTTTGATCCCAGGGACAGGGTCATCTACGATGTGGCCTGTGGTGGTGGCTGGTATATGCTGGACTGCATCGTCAATGGGGCGGCCAGGGTGATCGGCCTTGAGATGGGCCAGCCATTGGTGTCCATGGCCAGGGCGAGTTTCCGGGAGCTTGGCGTACCGGATGACAGGTACCAGTTGATCGACCTCTTCGAGAGCCCGAATGGGCCCACCGGGCTGCCCAAGGCGGACATCATCTACTGCCTGGCCATGCTCATGCACATACCGTTCTGGCAGGCCTGCCGGTACTTCAGGTGGATGAGGCAGTCGGTGGCCCCGGCCGGTGAGGTCCATCTCCAGTTTTACCGCCAGCCGGGGTCGACCACCACCATGTTCTGGGATGGGTTCAAGGGCGCCGTCCACGGTGGGGATCATGTGTCCAACATCAGGCTGCACCATGAGCTGGAGAGGGCTGGCCTCAAGGTGGTTGAGACCCATGTGGCCGATGCACCCCTGCCCGTATGGGAGATGTACAGGTGCGTACCGGTATAAAGAAATTAAAGCCGGTTGAATCAATATCGGAATTTGATGCAGTGGGTGATTTAAATATTAGGACGAGAGGAAGAATCACCCATGGTCAGGCTCTTGGATGGAACAGGGGACATCAAGCAGGTATTCATAGCGCGTATTTGACACTTAAAGAAGATTATCCAGAAGCAGTAGCAGCTTTGATAGATGCTTGGAATATGGACAAGGATGGTACCATTTCATTATGACCAACTGGACCATCGACCAGATCAGGAATCAGTTCCTGGTCATATCCCAGCCCAGGGCCGGCACCCAGATGCTTGAACGGTCGCTGTCCGCGCACCCGGACGTGGTCATGAGGACATGGAGCACCAGTCAGGACAATCCTGGATCCATCCTCGACCTGTATGACTTCAGGCCCATGGATGAGCAGGAAAGGCAGAGGCCCTTCAGGGGCACCATCACCCACTCGTGGGGCGAAGTGTTCACCAAGGATCAGTTTGGCATGGCCCTTGACCAGTATTGGGGAATGGTTGGCCGGTTCTTCCCAAGGGTGGTCATCCTCACCAGGAGGAACCAGCTCAGGAGGTTCCTGTCATACAAGGTAGCCGAGACCCTGAACCAATGGGGGGTGTATGAGGCCCCGGTTAGCCATCCCGGCCTTGAATTCGACTTCGACGAGTTCCTGGCCTTCCTGCACGACACCATGGTGTACAGGCAGTCGGTGGCCCGGGTCTTTCCCAATGCATTCAGGGTGGAATACGAGGACCTGGTGTGCGACCCCAGCAAATATCAGGAACTCCTGGGCTGGCTGGGGATACCATACAGCAACATGAACGTGACCTCCCATACATACCGCCAGGAGTACAGGCAAGCATGGGAGGTCATGTCAAATTGGAATCCGGAACTTGAGACGGCGTTTGGTCATTACGGCATGACATCCTGGCTTTACGAACTTCCATAGGGGATCAGGCATGGATCATGGTGATTGGCACAAGTGGTGGGAGGAACAGGCCCCAGGGTATTTTACGGACAAGTGCTGGCGGTTCAGCCAACAGGACCTCATTGACAGGTTGGCCATCCAGCCCCACCACTGCGTTCTGGAGATAGGCTTCGGGTATGGCCGTGAATTGAGCCAGTTCTGCAAGCTGTCGACCAATGTGTATGGCCTGGAGCTGACCGACTGGGCCTGCGAGAACACCCTCATCGAGCTCCAGGGCCGTGGGGTCACCCCCTTGCCCAGGCTGAGGTCCTATGACGGCCGGTCAATCCCGTTCCCATCCGGGGCCTTCAATGTCATCTATTCGTGCTTTGTGGTCCAGCACATGGCCAGGCAGCACGTGGTTGACCTGATTGAGAAGACGCTCCAGGCGCTCTGCCATGATGGCCTGGGCCTGTTTGAGTTCTTCGGGGACCCCCAGTATCAGTCCGATGATGGCAGTGATGTGTTCTCCGGGGTGGATGGCGAAGGGGGCATGTTCAATAATGCCTATAACAGGCTGGAGGTGGTGGGTCTGATGGAGCGGGCCGGCGCCGACCTCAAGTGGCTGGAGACCAGGAGCATCACCAAGGAGTGGGGCAACCATTGGGCCTGCTTTGGGAGGAAAGTGTGAAATCCAATCTCTTCATCGCCGAATATTTCCAGTACCAGGGCTGCATGAACATTGAGCAGGGGGTCAATCTCTGGCATCTGCTTAACCAGGTGCTTGTGGCCGGCGTCCCGGGTGACGTGGTGGAGCTGGGCAGCCTCACAGGCATGACCGCAGCGGTCATTCAGCGGACCCTGGAGGATTTCGGGTCAAGCAAGGGATTGCACCTGTATGACAGCTTCGAGGGCCTGCCCATTCCCACATCAGAGGATGGCAATTGTCCGTTGATACCGGGCAACTTCAAGGTTTCCATGGAGCACACGGTCAAGAGGTTCAATGACCTTGGCCTGGGCCTGCCCAACATAGTCGCTGGTTGGTTTACGGATACGTTGCCCTGGGCCCTTCCTGAACAGATTGCATTTGCACATCTGGATGGGGACCTGTATGGGTCGACACTGGTGAGCATGCAGGAGGTCTACCCCAGGCTGTCACCCGGTGCCGTGGTCCTGGTCGACGATTATGCGGACACCGGCCTGTGTAGCGAGATCGTCAAGGCGTATGGGGACAATATCTACTGGAAGAACATGGGCAGGAGGTGCCAGGCATCCAACTGGCTGCCCGGGGTCCAAAAGGCCTGCGAGGAATTTCTTGCGGACAAGCCGGAGGAAATGACCGTGCTGATTGCCGGCGATGAGCGGCACGCATTCTTCAGGAAGGTGTGATCATGATCAGGGATGAGTACAGCCTGTACAAACTGGTGCATCATGGACGGATTCTGAGCCGGATGAGGTCTGGTCTTCTGCCCCCTCCCATCCAGGCCCATGTCATCCCGACCAACCGCTGCAATCAGGACTGCGCCATCTGTGCATACCGCAGGGATGGGTTTCAGAGCAACCAGAACTTCAATGCCCATGACCAGATGACAACTGCCCAATTGATGGGCTTGGTGGCCGACCTGGCCGCACTTGGGAACCAGGCCGTGCAGTTCACGGGCGGCGGGGAGCCCCTGCTGCATCCAGACATCTGCCAAACGGTCGAGAGCTCAATGGCCCTGGGCATGTCCGTGGCGATGGTCACTAATGGGGTCCTGTTGGGTGACCGGCAAAGGAAGACCTTGTCCGAGGCCTCATGGATAAGGGTGTCACTCGATGCGGCAACCCCTGAGGCATATTCCAGGGTCAAGAACAGCCCCAAGACCTTGTTCACCACCGTATGTCGCAACATCGAGTCCATGGCCAAGGCCAAGTCCAAGGGGACCATCCTTGGTGTCGGGTTTGTGGTCCAGGAGTATAACTGGAGGGAGATCATCGACGCGACTGAACTGGCCAGGGAATTAGGGGCGGACAACATCAGGATTTCTGCCGCCTTCACACCTTGGGGGTCAGGTTATTTCGATGCATTTGTCCAGCTGGCCAGGGAGCAGTCATCGATGGCCAGTGCCTGCACCCGGGGTGACTTTACGGTGTTCAATCTGTTTAATGAGCGCCTTGATGAATTGTTCATGGGCCGGCAGGATTACCCATATTGCCACTCCAAGGACCTGGTGCCGTATATTGGGGCGGACATGAATGTGTATTCCTGTTGTGTCAAGGCATATACGGATCATGGCCTCATGGGCAACATCGCCAAGACTGGGCTTGCGGAGTTTTGGGCCAGTGATCAGCGCATGGACAGGTATTCCGGGCACGACCCCCGGATGGATTGCCCCCACCCATGCATGTTTGAGCACAAGAACAAATTCATCAACTATTGTGTCAAGTCGAGGCCCCGTCACATGGAGTTCATATAGAGATGAAGGCCACCATCCCTAAAATTCTTCATCTATATTGGGGCAAGGACAAGCCGCTGAGCTGGCTCAGGTGGATGACAATCAGGACGTTCTCCATGCTCAACCCTGATTGGCAGATCATATTGTGGTATCCCAGGAGCCCCGGCCGGACCCCCAAGTGGCCCACCAGGGAGCACTCGCATTATTCATGGTCGGGTGAGGATTGGTTCAGGAAGGCATCAGAGGCCGGCCCCAATGTCGAGACCAGGGTCGCCCCGATTGATGACTTCCCATTGATGACGGAGGTCCACCGTTCGGATCTGCTCAGGTGGCGCCTGCTTCACACCATGGGCGGGTTTTGGTCCGACATCGACATTGTCTTTTTCCGACCCATGGAGACTGCCGGCCTGGACATGACCGCCGACGCACTGCTTTGTTGGGGTGAGACCGACGAGCTGGCCCATTGGCAGGCCATAGGGTTCCTGGCGGGCAAGCCTGGCAACAGCCTGTTCAAGGCCATGGAGGCAGCCGGCCTGGGCCTGTCAAGGCTGCCGTCATTGGGATACCAGGAGATTGGCACGGAATTGCTGATCAGATTTGCCCCGGCCCGGGCCACTGATTCAATGGGCACTCGGATTGGGCAGATTCCGCAACACGTAGTCTATCCATTCAAGTCGGTCAGGTCGCAGCAGGCGGCCCTGTGGGGTAACCACCGGCTCATGGATCTCAGGGAGACCACATGTGGCATCCATTGGTTTGCGGCCCAGCCCCGGTCATGCCTCAAGGAGGCCTTGTGGACCGGCACCAGGAATGTGGAATCTGATCTTGGCCTTGGTGGGGTCAAGTGGGCCATGGCCCAGCTCGGCCTGGTTGCTGCCCAGGATGACGGGATCAAGTACAGCATCATCATGCCCTACATAAATCGACCAGTGCTGCTTCACAACACCCTGTTGAGCTATCATCATTGGTACTCGGGCAGGAAGGATTGGGAGGCCGTGATCATCAGGGATTCCAAGTGCGACAACCCTGGCGATGCCCAATCGGTTGTGGATCATTGGATCGGCATGGGTCTGAACATTAATATGCTTGACTTCGATGGCTCGGGCATCTACAGCCCAGCCCCATTGTTCAATTTTGCCGCCGAGAATGCCTCCGGCGAGTTCATCGTGTTGACCAATCCCGAGCAGTTCCATAACAGTGACATCCTGGCCGGCATGGACCAGGAGTTCAAGCGGGGCCAGGATCAATATGTGGTCTGCGCTTGCATCAGTATGCCGCAGAGGCCACTGCAGGCCAGAAGGATGAGGAAGTTTACCCCACTCAAGGAAAAGGGAGAACGCTGGGTCCAGCACAGTGTCCACCGGCCTATGCTGTACCATTTTTGTTCCGCCCTGAGCAAGGACAATTATTTTAAGTGCGGCGGGTTTGCCCCTGAGTTTGGCCCGGGCTTCTGTTTTGATGATGATGATTTCCGGGAGTCGGTCAGGGAGCTGGGCATTCCCATTGTCCAACGGGATGACCTGATCACGGCCCACCAGTGGCATCCATCATGCAATGTACCTGGCCGCATGGAAAAGTGGCATAGGAACAAGGCCTTGTATGAGTCCCGGCATGGCAGGTACATAACCATGGATGAGCCGCTGGCTGACCAGGAACCAACAGTGCAGGAGCCTAGGCCTGCAACAAGACCGGGCAAGACCGCCATCGTGTTTGCCTGTGTCCTCAAGTCTGGAGGCGCATTCACACCAGATTATGTGTCCAGGTTGGTGTCGGCAGTGGAAAGAAACACCACCGTGCCCCATGATTTCGTCTGCCTGACGGACATGTCGATCAAGGGCTGCCGGGCAATCAGGCTGGTGGATAACCTCCCTGGCTGGTGGTCCAAGCTGGAGTTGTTCAGGCCCGGACTCTTTCCGGATGGCATTCCGGTGGTGTACTTCGACCTTGATACCCTCATCCTGGGCAACATCGATGGCCTGGCCTTGCTCACCGAGGGATTCCATGCCCTGAGGCCCTGGAATCCAGTGAACAGGAGCATGGGCTATTGTGGGAGTGGCTTCATGGTCTGGACTGGTGGGCAATTTGAATTCATCCATAACAGGTTCGTCAGGTCGATGACCCCCACATTCAGGGGTGGCGACCAGGAATACATATCAAGGTCATTGGCCGCGGCTGGGATGAACTGGAGATCGCTTCAGGACAGCGTCGGTGGCATTTATTCTTACAAGCGGCAGTGCCGCAGTGGCCCACCACCCGGGGCCAGGATCGTGTGCTTCCATGGCCGGCCTCGCATACATGAGTGCCAGGATCAGTGGGTGAGGGAGGCATGGAATTGAACCAGGACCAAATTGAGATCATAAAATACAGGGCGCCTTGTGACATCAAGGGCTGCAGTGGACACAGCACAAGTGATTTTGGAGCCATAAGGCTCAAGGGTGATGGCAAGGAGTTTGTCATCTGCAATAAGTGTCTGAAGGAAACAACCATGCTCTTGATGATGAACGAAGGGGTCTAAAAAATGGAACAAAGAACCCCATCTCCAATCTTGATCACCGGGGCCGCCAGGTCTGGAACCAGCATGGTCGCCGGGTCTGTCAACATCTGCGGGGCATTTGGAGGCATCATGTCCGGCCCCAATAGGAACAACCAGAAAGGCATGTTCGAGAATCACAGGGTCAGGGAGAACATCACCAAACCGTACCTGAGGGGCATTGGTGTTGATCCCCTGGGGCAATATCCCCTTCCTGACATTGGCAGCCTGCCGATCCCAAACGACTGGCAGGCCAGGATCGAGGAGGTCATGAGGGATGAGGGATATCGGTCGGGCCCATGGATGTACAAGGGTGCCAAGATGTGCCTGTTTTGGCCTGTGTGGCACCATGCGTTCCCGAATGCCAAGTGGATCATTGTCAGGAGGCACAGGCGGGACATTGTTGATTCATGCCTCAAGACCGGGTTCATGAAGGCATTCAGAAATCAGCAAGTGCAGAGGGCCGTTGGGGCTGCCGACGAGCGCCATGGTTGGGCCTGGTGGGTTGAGCAGCACCTGGCCAGGTTCAGGGAGATGCAGGATGCAGGCCTCAACATCAAGGTCGTTTGGCCGGAACGCATGGTCCAGGGGGACTACACCCAATTGTATGAGACCATTGACTGGTTGGGCCTGACCTGGGACAGCAGGGTGCTTGAGTTCGTGGATCCAAAACTTTGGAAGGCCAGAAAGGCGGCCAATTGATGGCCGCTGGGGAGGTTTGAAATGGCTGAGCAATTGCTTTATCGTTCTGGTGATGTTCCGGTCGTCCTGACCTGTCTGACCACCGACCCGGAGCCCACGGGGTATGCCTATGGCTCCAAATTGTTCAAGATCAATGTGGCCGATCTTGTCGGGACATGGTACCAGTACACCCCATCTGGCTGGATTCGGGAATCTGAGGGCGCCCCGTCGGAGGTTGCCAAGTCATTTGCCTTTGGTGCGGCAGAGCTGTCCAAGACTTCGGTCCTGGGCATTGCCGGCCTCATGGCCAATCTCCAGGTCACCGTGCCCAATTGGGCCAATGACGTTCAGTGCACCCCGTCCCTGCAGAATGCCTCGGGTGTGACCCTGTGGACCGGGCCCGCCTTGGCCAGGGGTGCCAGCTATAACATTGACTCTGGTTTGGCCCAATCTGGTTATTGGTCCAATCAGCTCATCAAATCCACCTATCTCTTGGTGATGACCCTTTCCAATGTGGCTGGCGGGGCCGGTGGCACGGTCACGGCGATAGCCAGGGTGGTTGGGAGTTAGACATGAAACATATCAGGCGGCTCATACTGCGGATACTTTTGGAGACAAGGCGGAGAATAACTATCGACACTTCACCCCGGCTGCTCATAGACGACTCCCATTACCTGCTGATAGATGATGCGGGGCACAAACTACTGTTGCAAGCGGAGGATTAAAAGATGGCTTATGATGCCGATAAGAAAGCCGATGGGCTGGATGCCAAGGCAACCCCGGTTGATGCCGACCGGTTACCTTTTTGGGATTCAGTGACCAGCCTCCTGAGTCAATTTACCTGGGCCAACCTCAAGGCCGCGTTGTACTTGAGCACTGTGACCAGTGACATCCAGGCTCAGCTTGATGAGAAGGCCTCCGCCGCCCTGAACAACAACCTCGCCAATGGCGAGCACGACGGTCCAGTGGAGGACATTCTCCTAGGGGCGACTGTCACTGCCGGCCAAGCCCTGGAACAGTACAATGATGCCGGGACCACCAAGTTCAAGCCCGCGGTCAAGAACTCCACCACCGGGGCATCGCACCTGGCCTTGGCTGCTGGGGACGCCGGGGACACCATCCAGGGTCTCATCGGGGGACTCTGCCGAATGGACGATGTCTTTAACTTCACCGAAGGCAACCTGCTCTGGCGGGACCTGACCACAGACGGATCCATCACCTCCACCCAACCCACGGCGGAGGACGATGTCATGCAGTTCCTGGCACTTCGGCGAAGTGACCACGTCATCCTCTGGTGTCCGTTCCCGCTACCCATGACCCTGGGGGTACAACCATAATGGCCGTCTCATTGTCAGGTGTCGAGCTTGTAGCCGACGGGAATATGGAGGCCGCTGGTGTTGCCTCGTGGTCTCAGTATGGTACGAACTCAACCTTTGAAAAGGCGGCTCAGGATGGCAGCCAGGCATTACACATAGTTAACACCACCACACAAGCTGGCGCTCGCCAGACGGTTGCACCAACAGCCGGGTTGTGGTATAGGTTGTCTGGGAAACTTAAAAGTGTTTCTGGAACCTTATGGTTCAAGTATGAGACCGATGCAGTGGGTGGTTTTGTTGTTGCTCTACAAAATATCGCACCAGCTGCACAGACATCCTATAAGGGCAGTGGTATTTTTAAGGGCGGTCCCAACCACAGGATTTACATCAGCGCCTTTTCGGGTGTAACCGCCGAGTTCTATGCCGATGATGTCTCCTTTCAGCAGATTGTCAACGCCTCCATGTTCTCTGCCCAGGTGGACTCTGGGTCATCCGATGTAGCCGAAGCGTCGGTAGCTGTGACCTGCCCCTCCACCTATGAGGCCCCAGCGGGAGTGGCGATCTGCATGAACGCCAATGACCCTAGTAAGTATATTTTAGGGGCAGTGTTTCGACGGGTCGGATACATGAACAGGGTCCAAGTCTACTCAGTTGATGGAACTACAGTGACCCAAGTTTATGACGGTGCCATAACCTATGTGGCTGGGCAACGGGTCAAGTTGGTAAAGTCGGGGGACACGGTTAATATTTTTTACAACGGGGTTCAAATCAATCCTAGTGGTTTGAATATTCCGGGATTCACCGGCACCATACACGGTCTATTTAACACCGATAACGACAACACTCTGGGAGCCTACACCCTGCCAGGACCGCCTGTGGTGGGGGTCACCTTGTTTGGTAAGTCCATTGCTCAGATATTTGGCAAGGCTGTGAAGCAGGTAGGAGGGAAACCCTGATGTTTATTGGTGGTGGACGACCAATAACCCGGTTCTTTTTTAACGTTAATACAAACCGTTTGCGAGTTACCACACCCAAGCTGTCTGTGATCTTTGACCGTGGTGTTATCCACTACCTGGACAATAGGCAAACTGGTACAGTCCTATTGGATGCCAATTTTGCAGACAATACGCCGGCATTACGTGGGTTCAAGAATAGTAATACATCCTTTATGGCCTTTTACCCGGCAGGCGTGCCGGAATTTGTGCTGGTTACGCCTCTAAAGGCGACGTTGGCTTATACTGTGACCAACGCCACATTCTTGTATACCTTCGAGGTGGACGGTGATGAAATACTTATTTCTATGAGTGGCACGGAATCGGAGGCTACGGGCTACCATCCAGAGCGGGCCTATCTGCCCATCGTTAACTTGATGAAATCCGGCGCCGGTAGTGCCACTAATGTCCTCCTTGGTCCCCAGAGTTTTGCTAGTGCTGATGCAACTGCCCTGAGCAAATACCATGCCCCACCTGATGTATGCTGTGTTGAGGGAGCTTCGGGTGTAGTGGGGTTTTGGTCAGAGAACGATTATTACCAGCCACATGGAATAATTTTGGATCACGTCCAAAGTGATCATACACATTTGACTACTTTTTGTGATTCAGAGCCCAATGCCCAGATCGCCGATGTGCAGTCTATCAGTCTTGGACCAGTACGGTTCTCTGCACAGTCCACTTGGCTGGGTGTGGTCAAGAGGTGGAGAGCCAAGTTTGAGGCCCGGTATCCAGATGCTACCTATGTCTGGAATCACCCGGCAGGATGGCCTGCTGATATCCACTGTTCCTACCAATCGAACCATAGCTCGGTTCTGGCTGGGTGGGACAGTGTGCGGGAGGCAATTGACCCCACCAAGTTACTTATCTACATTGACCTGTCTGGATGGCAATTGCTTTTCGGTGATAATGGAGCCTATGCCACTGGTGCAGCAGGTCGGCATAGGAAGTCAAGCCTTCCGAGTATCGCGGAAATGGATTATTGGGCCAGCAAGGGGTGGACTTGGAATGTGCAAGGTTATTGGCACTTCACCATGTTTCACCAAGATCCAGACGCACTACTTGCCACCATTGCCTATGACACACCTGATGGATATACCAAGGCTAACTTCACCCCGGATTATGCTGGGTATGACCCCCAGTTGACTGCCGAAGAGCAGATGGCTGCATGGCTGGCATATTGGGCAGACATAAAAGCCAATTATACAGCCAGTGGAGTGACACAACTTGCCCACCCAGCCTCACCTCAATTTCAGGCATTTGTGCTGCGAAACTATGTCAACTTTTGTACCACTTTCGGCCTAAGAGGATGTTTCTGGGATATCTCTGGAGCTGATAAGGATAGTAATTATGTAACCTATAACCCAGGCTCAAGGGTGATCAATGGCAAGGGCTACATCCAAGGGACAGTCGAGTCCATGGCCCTGGTTAATGCCACTTACCCAGCCATGGCTGAGGATATCCAGGTCGAACTTATCCCTTACTTCTGGTTCTGCTGGGCCGGTCCCAGAGACACTTGGGTTAAGGTCAACCACCCGTTCTGGAGTGCCTTATTATCCAGCTATTTCTGGTCCAACGACAACGAACCTCGGGATGATTACGACCCGAACCGCAGCGCCCTGATGGGGGGCTTGCCGAAGTTCTACCTTGTGGGCGACTATGCCTCAGACTTCCTGGCACCGTTCAGCTTGGCCAAGGCCACCCTGTACTGTGATAAAGAGTTGCACTGCGACCTGCCGACTACCTGGGCCAGTGGGGTCTTGAACTATTTCCGTAGTAATACGGGGAACTGGTTCAAAGTGGTGGGGCTGGATGCTTCGCAGCACTTGGCCTACGTCGAGGAGGCCGACGGTGGTGATGTGAACCACCTGATCTTTGAACGGGTGGATGTGACGGTATGCCCGGCCACTACGGGGGTGGATATCGTCTTTAGCGATACCTACGCGGAGACGCCGACCGTTGGGATACAGTCCTATATGCCCGGTTGCACTTCTTCCGGGACAACTGTCACCTGTCCCGACACGGCTGGGCTGGTGGTGGGGCAGCATATCCATAAGACCGGAGAAATTTCAAGCACCTACACCAAAACCATTGCAGAGATTCTTGGGGCCACTACGTTCAGGATTTCCTCCGCCTTCACCAATGACCTGACCGGGGACAACCTGACAGTGCAGGAGGAAATCAACACTGTCACCGGCCTGAACGTTGAAGGGTGCCACATGGAGGTGCTGAATGGTGCGGTTTCTGTAGAACGTACCATTGACTGGTACGTATTTGGTGCATGAGATGTCATTGAGCTGATTTCAAATTGGGAGGACCATTCAAATGTCTAGCAGGACCACGGCCGCGGCAGTCAAAGCCATCATGAAGACCGGCGTCACCGAGGCACAGATCACCGCCAGTGGTATCCTGGATGATGCCTATAACTTTGTGACCAACAAACTCGGTGACCAGTCACTGGGTGATGACCTCCTGGCCAGCATTGAGAAATGGGTGGCAGCCCACATGGTGTCCCTGGGCTTGGACCGCCAGATAAGTGAGGGTAAGGGTGGTACGGCATCAGCCAAGTACACTGGGCGGTATGACAGCAATCTCATGATGACCAGCTACGGCCAGATGGCCTGCTCACTGGATCCGACAGGAATTCTGGCGGCGGCAGGATCCAAGTCTGTCCAGGTCCACGCTGTGACGAGTTTCTCATGAGCCTCCAATCATTCATCGAAACGGCCTGCCCCCAGGTGGCCACATATTGGGGCCTGCCTGTTCCAGACGGCAGAGGCAACATGTCGCGTGGCGATCCCGTTGAGTTGAGGGTCAGGTGGGATGATTCGACCAAGCTGATCAAGGATGACAAGGGCAAGGAGGTTGCGTGCCGGGCCGAGGTGTTGGTCGCCGGCCGCCTGCAGCCGGATGGCTCCTTGGTTCCCATTGACCTTGTGGTGGATGGCATGCTGTACCTCAGTGCATTGGACGACATTGATTCGTCAGGCCAGGATGACCCCTTGTCCCTGGGGGCCTGGCCCATAATCAGGTTTGACAAGGTTCCGGAGTTTGCAAGTACCGAGGACTTTGTCAGGACCGCATATCTGTGAGGCTGCCATGGCTGCTTTTGAAATGAGTTCTACCAGGATTTTCTTGAACAAGGAAGGGCAGTTGGTGATCTCGATGCCCAACAGTGGCTATGAGCCAACCGAGGAGGATGTGGAGCTCAAGGAGGTGGGTGGGCTGGACATCAGGATGAGGCCGAATGAGGTCGTGATCGCCGAGGTGAAATTGATGTCCCTTTCTGAAAATCCCTATTTGAAGGTGTGCAGGCCGGTATTCATGGTTGCAGACCCAATCACCGGCAGGTTGAGGTCGGTCAAGAAGATCGAATTCACCGACGGCGACATCTGGGAGAACCAATGTGTCGTACCTCAAGGGACTTGACGATGTCCTCAGGAACCTGAACAGGGAAATCAAGGCCATCGAGGGGCGTTCACTGAAGGGCATGCTGTTGGCGGTGGCTGAGATCAGGCGGGACATTGACCAGATACCACCCAAGGTGCCCATAGGTCCCACGGCCGAGCAGGTTGCGGCCCTGGAGAAGATGGGCATCTATAGGGAGCATGGCACTGGTAACCTGCGTGCCAGCTGGTTCTCCGAGCCATTGAATCTTCCTACCGGCCCTGCTGTCATATTTGGCCATGCTGCCAATTATGCGGCCTACGTACATGAGATGATCGGGGCAATCCATTGGTCCAGGCCTGGAGCCGGGCCCAAATGGCTGCAGGCCCACATCAGGAGGACCAAGGACCGGACATTGAGGATAATCGGTGAAAATGCGAGGATTCCCACATGAACTCGGCAGCCTATGATGTCCAGGACATCCTGGTGGCAGCAGGACTTGGGCTGGTGGTGAGCACCAACCTATTCAAGGGCCAGGAGCCGTCCGCTCCGGCGAATTGTGTTACGGTCTATGACACCCCGGGTGGCCCAGCCGAATTAACCATGGACAAGCAGGGATATTACCATCCTGCCATCCAGGTCCGGGTCAGGAACACCAATTACGACAATGGCTATGCCTTGATCGATTTGATAAAGAATGTCCTCCATGGATTGTCCCATGAGGTGTGGAATGGGACCTCATATGAATTCATTCAGTGTGACCAGGACCCGTTCCTGTTGGACTATGATGGTTCGGGCAGGCCACGATTTGTCTGCAATTTCAGCATCCAGCGGCGCCCCTTATAGCATTAGGGTTTTGGTCGCTGAATATTTATAATTAATCCAAATGGCCACGGGAGGAACCCGGGCCGGATCACCCATAAAAGGGCGAATCCGGCCTTTTCCTTTTTAGGGTCGAATGAAGGAGGTGCTTTATGCCAAGTGATGCTGTAGCTGGTGTTGGGACTCAATTCCGACGCTACAATACCGGCGCAGGTGCATGGGAAGGCGTGGCCGAAATCCTGTCCTATGATGGCCCCAACAAAAAGCGGGACACCATTGATGTGACCAACATGGACTCCCCGGGTGGATACCGGGAATTCATTGGGGGTTTCAGGGACGGTGGCGAGGTCAAGATTCCCATGAATTTCACCAGGGATGGCTATGATCTCATGAATGATGATTTTGAATCCGAGACCAAGCAAACTTATGAGATAGCTCTCCCAGATGCCGACAACACCACATTCTCTTTCCTGGGCCTGGTGACTGGCCTGGATCTCAAGGTGCCGACCGACAAGCAGATCACTGCCGATGTGACCATCAAGGTCAGCGGTACGATCACCACCAATTCCGGTTCCGGCCCTGCCCCTGTGTAAACCCGAAGCCCTAATCATGGGCTGAACCATATCTTTGGAGGTGCCTGATCATGGCAATATTGACAAGAGAGCAACTGCTGGCCCCCAAGAAGTTTAAGATCGAGGAGTTGCAACTGAGCACTGGCAAGGTATATGTCCGTCAAATGAGCGGGTTAGACAAGGGCCAGTTTGACCTTACGCTTGGGCGCTGGGAGGATTATATCGAGGACGGTGAACCCAAGGAGCGGTGGGTGCGCACCATGGACAATTTCAGGGGCAAAATTGCCGTCCATACCCTCTGTGACAAGGATGGCACTCTCCTACTCAAACCTGAAGATGCGGAAGAGTTTGCCAGGAACACCACCCCCCAAGACCTGATGCTGATCGCTGACCTGGCCCAGAAACTGAATAATGTTTCCCAGGTGGACAGGGCAAAGATAAGAAAAAACTGAGAAGGCGGCCTGGTCGCCGCCTTCTATTCCGTCTATGCCTGGCTGGTTTGGCTCCCCATCCGGACTTCCTGGAACTGATTCTCACTGGGAATCAGGTGGTCGAGTGGGAGGAATTTGACAGGCTGGAGCCACTGGGGGGCTACAAGGATGATTTCCGATTTGCCCAGCTGTGCAACCTCATATATGTGCTTGCCCATGCAATTGGCGGCACCAAGGTTGAATCCAAGGTGCAGGATTTCATGCCCTGGTGGTTCATGCAGTACATCAAGGATGCTAACCTGCCCAAGAGGCAGTCGGTGGATGAGATGAAGGCAAACCTGATGGCCTGGGCCAAGAGGCATAACAGGATGGTCGCAAGGCAATCCCGGAGAGAGGGGCAAAAATAAGTGGATCTCGGTGCCCTATTTGCCACATTTGGAGTTGACTCTAGCCAACTAAAGAGGCTCGAGGGCGAGCTGAACAATGTTGATCGGCAGGCCGCATCCACATTTGGCAATATGGGAGGGTATGCATCATCGGCCATGTCACAGATTGCCGGCATTGTTGGTGTTACCCTGACTGTTGCCGGGGCGTTTTATGCAGTGGAAAGGGCGGTCAGGTTCTCCATCCAGGCCCAGGAGGAGTTCCGAATCAAGACAATTGAGATTGGTTCGGGTCTGACCAACCTGGCCAAGGAGGGACAGGGTTCATATGAGAAGATGTTTCGGCAGAATTTCCAGTATGCCCAGAAAATGTATGAGGAAATCAGAAAGGAGGATGCCAAACGGTTTGCCTCTGCTGATGACTTGATGACGGCATACAATGCCCTTGTCCAGAAGGGATACGGAGTCCGTCTTGATGAGGTTGATGCCTTGGGTGTGCTGACCGACAAGATCAAGCTGGCAACTGCAGGTCAGAACACACAGCTTCAGATCAACCAGGAGATCAGGGGCCTGCTGGATGGCCAGGTCAGGGCCGGCTCACTGTTGGGCATGGAGTTGCAATCAAGGCTGGGACCGCAATGGAAGGACCTGGTGGCCCAGCACCGCAATGCAGGCACCCTGCTACAGTGGCTGGCCTCCATGTGGCCTGGCATCGCAGCTGCCTGTGCTGAGGTTGAGAAGACTCTGGAGGCCCAGTCCACCACATTGACCGGCAATCTGAAGTCGATAGGCAGGCAGGGAATGGAAGGGGCATACATAGCAATTGTCAATATCCTGAGGGATATCAATGATTATTTGAGGGAAAATGAGGCCATAATAGTTGATAAGATCGTGTCCGCCTGGACCACTGTCGAGTTCTATACCAGGAAGGTATTAGATAATATTGAGTCCATGAACAAGGCCACGTCGGTATCCGTGCCAACCAACCCGCAGGAAAGGACAACCGGTCAGCAGGCATTCATGGCCTGGAGGGAGGCATTCGACCCCATTAATTGGATGAATTCCCTACTGACCACAGGTAAATTTCTTTGGAATGGGATCATTGATTCCATTGGGAATGCATGGGATTCGGCACAAAGGCTGTCATCTGTGGTTAAGGACTTAATGGATTATATCTCTGAAACTTCCGTCTTTAAAAATTGGTATGATAGTGCCGTTGAACTGAAGGCGGAAATAGAGGACATCAAATCCAAGGTTTCCTGGTTGGTCGGCATTTTCTCCAGTTCCATGGATTGGGTGGTAAATGTTAGGTTCGGGGGCCTGCCAGCCTGGCTTGGATCCTGGTTCAGTGGTCCACAGGCAGGTCCTCCCGCCGTGCCAGTCCCACGTATCACTGTTCCGGACAAGAGTCTGGAGACCGCGATCAAGCAAGCCCAAGACAAGGCAAGGGGGCTCGTCACAATAGGTCTTCCGACCCAAGGTGTTGTGACGGTGCCATATTCAATGGTCCCGGAAAAATGGGGCGGCCCAGCTGTTGGTCAGACAGTGCCCAAGCCACCACCGGCAGGAAAGGAAAAGGGTGGCAAGGGGGCCGAGGCCGAGGCCAACCGCCTCATGTCCCTATACGACACCCTGACCAAGGATATCGCCAGGCTGTCCGAGGGCCGCCTGTCGGAAGTTGATGCCAACCTCGAGAAGACCATCGATCAGATATACAAGAAGACTGAGCAAAGGGCCGTATCTGAGGCCGAGGTCGAGGTACTGGCCCGTAAGCGTGCGGCACTGCAGAAAGCCAAGATCGAGGAGGATTTCTGGTCCAGGATGGCCCGGGAGTCAGGGGATGCCTATGCCGCCATAAGGGTGGAGGCCGACAATTGGCTCAAGGACACGCAGGGCATCCAGGGTGCAGCGGCTGCCATTGAGGAATGGAGGATCAGGAAGACCAAGGCCGAGGACATCAACAGGCTGACCGAGTCCCTCGGCATGCAGAAACAGTTCTATGACCAGATGGCCCAGCTCTCCCCGGAACTGCAGGCACAAAACCGCTACAAGCAGCTCAGCCTGGACCTGGAGAACAAGATGGCCCTGCTGGCCATAGACAAGCTGCTGGCCGAGAAGAGATATCTTGAGCCCCTCCGTGAGCAACTGTATGCCCAACAGGAGATGGTCAATGGGGCCAAGCAGTTCAACCTTGAGATGGAGAAGAACAAGGGCCTGTCCGGATGGGCATTCAGGCGCGCCCAGGAGGTGCAGAGCAAGGACACCATCAGTGACCTGGTCTCAGGTCTGGAGTCTAGTATTGCCAATGCCTGGACCACCGGTTTTGATGCCTTCCTGGCCCAGGATCAGCAGGGCATGCAGAAGGCTGCAGCCAACCTGGTCAAGTCATTCATGTCCGAGATTGTCAAGCGGAACATCACCATGCTGTTTGACCAGGTTGCACTCAAGATGAAGCCGGAACAGGCCATGACCTCCGGGGCCCAGCAGGCAGGCCAGGTGCTCACACAGGCAGGCAACACTTGTGGACAGAACATACTTTCATATGCCCAGATGGCGGCCCAGGCCCTGTCCGGACTCCGTCCAGGAGGCAGCCCGGTTGGTGGCCAGGGTGGTGGTGGGATACCACTTGGTGGCATGCCGGGGGGTGGCGGGATATCCCTGGGTGGAATGCCGGGCATTGGTGAGAAACCTGGCGGTCTCGGTGGTGCCGGTGGTGGTGGCCTGGCTGCGCCATCTGGCCTGGGTGGATATGACTCCATCATGTCCGAGTTTGCCCCTGCCACCGACAAGTTCCTCCTGGGTGCGACCAAGTTTGAGCCCGGATCCATCCAATTTGCTGCCACCCCAAATGCACTCAACCAGGCAGCGATGTCTGCTGAGCAGGCTGCCTTCATGGGTCAGATGAGCAATGCCCAACTTGGTATGGGTGCCATAGGCCTTGGTCTTGGGGCTGTTGGTCTCCTGACTGGCTCAAAGGAACTCGTCGCCGCCAGCATGGTGCTGCAGCTTGCTGCCGTGGCCCTTCAGATTGCAGCGCTGATCATGAAGGTCTCTGGGTTCATACCTGGCGCCGCCCAAGGGGCCATAGTGTCGGGCCACATGGTGCCAGTCCATAGTTTTGCGGATGGTGCCCCAAGGATAAGTGCCCCCACTCTGGCCTGGGTTGGTGAGGGTGCCAATGAGGAGGCTGTGATTCCCCTCCAACGGGGTGCCGTACCAGTCAGGCTGTCTGGAAAACAGTCGGCCCCCGGCCTGGTGTATGCCCCGACACTTAACATTGGGGATGGGGTTTCCAGGGATGACAAGGAATGGTTCAAGAGAGAATTGCGGCGCCACAAGGAGGAAATTTATACGGCCATCAAGACCGGCAACCGTAATTTTGTGAGGATGAAGTGATGGACAACCTGATCTTCCCAACCGAACCAAAGATCCAATATCCCTATGACAAATCCCCCATATTTAACACGATCATAAAGCGGGCGGCCAGCAGGAAGGAGTATCGGGGAACGTATTGGCCCACTGACCCCATGTGGGAGTTCACCATCCCATTGAACGGCATGTCAGAGGATGACATGAGGGTCATAGGCGGGTTCCTTGCCATGACCAGGGGTGCTCTCCATAGCTTCTATTTCCGTGACGTGGCTCCCGAGGTCGAGGGCATGCAGTCCGTCCAGGGCATATACAATACCGTATACTCCATCTCCCATGAGATGGCCAATATTGGCACCGGCGTCATGGCCCAATGGCAGTTGTTCCGCAATTGGAATTGGTGGTATCTGGAGTACCCGAAATTTCCACCGTTCACATATACTGGATACGGGGTTGATGGCCTTGGTGTGCCGCTCGATGAGAGTGGGTTGGCCGACAGCATCAGTGGCTATGGGGTCCCGATCTGGGAGACACCCTATATCTACATTGATGACGTTCTCCAGGATTCCGGATATAGCATAAGCCAAACCGGCCTTGTGACATTCGACACACCCCCGGCCCTGAACTCTGTCCTCCGGGCTGATTTTGGGTTTTACTACAAATGCCGGTTCAAGGAGGATTATGCCAAACTCAGGAGGATAGCCCCAGATGCCTGGGCATTGGCCGACGCCCTGGTGCTGCAGACGGTGAATGAATGATCAGTGTCAATGCCGCACACGCCGCCCTGCTCGCCTCATTGAGGCCCCTCGTGATGGTGGAGCTGCTAACCATCACATTGGCCGACGGGACGGTGCATAGATATTGCAATTCCCCGGTGAGCCTGTCATATGGTGGGCAGACATACGTCCCGTTGTCGTTTGAGCGGGGGGATATAACCACATGCATCGGGCTTGAGGTCGACAATGTTGAGTTGATCGTCTATCCCAGGGTGTACCCGATATCATGTGATGACCCGTCCACTCAGGATGAGATAGGGGGCGCATCCTGGGTGCATGCGGCCAGGACCGGTCTCTTGTACGAATCCGAGGTCCTATTACAAAGGGGGGACATTGACCCAGAGGCAGGCCCGGACATCGTGGGGGCGCTATATCTCTTTTCTGGTCGCATAGCCGAGCCGTCATTTGACAACGGGCTCCATTTGGTGATAAAGTCCGACCTTGAGGTCCTTAACCGGCAGGTGCCATCCCAATTGTATCAGCCCGGGTGCCCATTTGTCCTGTACGATGACAATTGTGGGCTTGACCCCGATGATTGGGTCGTATCCGGTGTGGTCACTGGGACCTCCAGTGCCAGGCAGGTGGTCTGCGACCTGACCGATGTGGCCGAGTGGTTCAGCCTGGGCAGGATGGAGTTCACATCCGGGGCAAATGTGGGCATAAGGCGGACGGTCAGGACATATGAACCTGGCCTCGTACAATTGGCCGGGTCCCTGCTGGCCGCCCCGTCCATTGGTGATGTGTTCAACATCTGGCCTGGATGCGACAAGATCAAGGAGACCTGCGACACCAAGTTTTCCAACACTGTGGTGGTCGATGGTCAGTCCGTGCTGAGGTACGGCGGCCAGTGCTTCATACCCAAGCCAGAGGCGGCATACTGATGGACCACATGGATCAGCGCCGGATGGTCGTGGACGAGGCCCTGACCTGGCTGGGAACCCCACATCACCATCAAGGCAGGGTCAAAGGTGCCGTCGGATCTCCCAGGCCCGGTGGTGTCGATTGCCTCATGCTCATGGGGGAGGTCTTCCATAGGGCTGGCCTGATGGACCAGGTGCCCCTGATCGAATACCCGCCCGATGGACATCTCCATCATAGTGACGAATTGGTCATCGATTGGATATCAAGGTATGCGTTCCGGATCACCGAAGAAGAGGCACTGCCGGGAGATGTCGTCCTGTACAAGTATGGGCGGCGGTTCGCCCATGGTGCGATCATCATATTCCCGGGATGGCCAAGGATCATACACGCCGTGCTCAGGCGCACGGTTGAATTCGGCCGTGGTGACCAGGTTGTGAGCGCCGGCCATGAACCCAGGGCCAGGATGTTTTGGCGCTATGATGGGTGGGGTGGATAGATGGGAGGCCTGTTCGGTGGTGGGCAGACGGTCGAGAGCAGGAGCACATCGACAGTCGACAAGATGGCAGCTGGCCTGCGGTTCCAGACCAGTGCATTTGGCCTGGCATGGACCCTCTTGTTTGGCCGCAACCGCATAGCAGGCAACCTGATCGATTACCAGGATTTCACTGCCATCCCACACACCGAGGTTCAGGAGACTGGTGGAGGCGGAGGTGGTGGAGGCGGTGTGGGAGGCAAGGGTGGTGGGGGCGGAAGCGGCGGGTCATCCTCCTCATCCCACACCAGCTTCACCTATCAGGTGGCCCTGGCCATCGGCCTGGTCGCCGGCCCGGTGGCTGCCGATGCCCTGAAATCATTGTGGGTGGGCAAGGAAAAAAAGGCCACATCGACATTCACATTGATGATCGGGGACATGCCCCAGGCCCCATGGTCATACATGGTGTCACATCATCCAGAGCGTGCCCTGGGCTACCATGGCCTGGTCTGTGCGGTCACACCGGCATTTGACCTGGGAGACAGTGAGAGCCTGGCCAACATAAGCATGGAGCTGGTGGGCCTGCTGCCGTATGGTGTAAGCCAGGTTGGGGCCGTGCCGGACGAAATCTTTTCATACATCTGGTCCAATGCATTCTGCGGCCTTGGCCAGGACGTGGCCAAGCTGGACGACTTGTCAGATTGGCGGGACTTCTGTCTGGCCAATAACTGGATAATCTCGCCATTCCTCAGTGCTCAGGAACAGGCCAGGGATTTTCTCTCCAGGATGATCGAGATGACTAATTCCGATCCGGTATGGAGGGAGGGCCTCATACAGATAATCCCGAGGGGTGATTCACAGGTCATTGGCAATTCGGTCCTGTGGACTCCGGATCTTACCCCCAAGGCCAGCCTGGACACCGACCATTTCCTGACCGAAAAAGACAGCTATCCGTTGAAATGGGTTGGGGTCACCCCCCAGGATGCATACAACCATGTTCAGGTCGAGTTCCTCAACAAGGATAATGAATACAATACCGAGACCGCAGAGTACAAGGATGAGGCAGACATAGAAGGTCATGGCTTGAAGACGGATCAAACCGTCTACAAGTACCATGAGATAACAGACAAGGTGATGGCGCAGCAGGTGGCCCAGAACAAGGTCAACGAATACCTGTGGCAATCTGGTGAGTATGAATTCCAGCTGCCTTGGCATTTTGGAAGGTTGGACCCTGGGGATATTGTCAACCTCACGGATCTTGGATTGTCCATGAGTGACCAGCCTGTCAGGATCACCAGGAAGACCGTGGCGGTTGATGGTTGCATCACGTTTAAAGGCAAGCCCCTGGACCCTGGATCGGCCACACCTGGCACATATGATGTCCCCCAGGGCCAGGGGTACATCCCGGCACTTGACACCGATCCTGGTGATGTCAACCCACCAATCATATTTGTGCCACCCTTGGCGTTGATCACCGGTGAGGTTGAGGTGTGGGCGGCCATCTCAGGAGGGGCCGGCTGGGGCGGCTGCAATGTCTACATTTCTGAGACCGGGGACAACTACAAGTACATTGGCAGGGTTGTGGGCCCGTCCCGTTATGGCGAGCTCACTGCGGACCTGCCGGCCGCCGCCTCGTCACCAGACACGGTCAACACCCTGAGTGTCGACCTCTCGGTGAGTGGCGGCACGCTGATATCAGGAACCCAACAGGATGCGGAAAACCTCAATACCCTGTGCAAGGTTGGGGATGAATATCTTGCATACAAGACTGCCACCCTGACGGCGCAGTACAAGTACGACCTGACCTGGCTGGTCCGGGGTGCCTATGGCTCCGGCATGTCCCTGAGGGCCAATGGCTCCGTATTCGTCCGGCTCGACAGTGCATTGTTCAAGTATGCCTGCAAGCGCACCGACATTGGCAAGACGATTTACATCAAGTGCCAGAGCTTCAATGTGTATTTCAGGCAATTGCAGGATTTGGCCGATGTGACCGAATATTCATTCACCATCACCAATCCTGGTGACGAGGGCCTGGCCCCGATCCAGGGCGTTTCCATATCCAACGACTCGTCAAGCCCCAATTCCAAGTTGAACATCTCATGGAACTCATGCCCCATGTATGACTCGTCCGGCAGCCTGTATGCAGCCGGATCCATGGGGTTCACTCTCAATTCTGCAGTCAATGGGGTTGATGGATTGGATGCCGGGTCCCTGGCCCCCAGCACGAGATATTACTATTGGGCCATCGCCAATGCCACATCCCAGGTGGCGGCCACCCTGTTGTCCCTCAGCCTGAACAACCCGACCATGCCATCGGGTTACAGCCATAAGCGGCTGTTGGGCATGGTGGACACCGACGGGTCGGGTAATTTTGTCAGGTTCAACCAGATTGACCATGAATGGCTGTATGACAATGTGCAGCTGTTGTCCAGCGGGTCGACGTTGCAAAACTGGGTTGACCAGGATTGCTCGTCCTTGGTGCCTTCCATCAGCACCCGGGCGGCCTTCTCGATCCAGGTGGTTAACAACAACCTGTCTGCCTCAGTGGGGTTCGGCCTGCGCAGGAATGGGTCGACTGCCTCGCTTGGCCAGCTGCAGGGCACGGTGCTGGCCGCCTCCAATGGCCGGGCGGATGGGTGGTGCGATACCGATGTGGGCCAGGTGGTGGAACTAAGGGTTGATGATGATGTCGACTGGGAGCTGTATCTGACTGGGTTCTATCTGACCATTTAAAGATTCATAGCCTTATTTTAAATTCATTATAACAAGACCAGCAAGGCTCGGCATCTGCGCCCTCAATCTCATCTGATCCCACAGGATCAAAATAGGTGCCATGGATCTTGCAGTGATACTGGCGATCGTTTATCTTCTCCCACCTTTCCTTGACTGCCTGGTCATATCCATCATGGTTGAAAGATGTGCCTATGAGCTCGTGTTTGTCCTTTAGTATACTCATTTTTTCTCCCACTTGACCTGGCTCACGCCCCGGACCTTGCTGACCTTGATCACCCGGTCTGCCCCGGCCAGCAGTTCTGGCCCCTCATCCTCTCCGGTGATGATGATGAATTGAAGGCCAAGGCGGACGGACAGCTCATGGATCAGTTCCGATGCCCTCTGCTGGTCATCACGGCCATGCAGGTTCCTGAATGGCTCATCGAGGATGATCACCGGCCTGGTCTCCCGCCCCAAGGACCAGAGCGCCACACGCAGAAGGAAGGCCACCACATCCACCAGCCCGCCACCATCCTGATCCGATGGCTTGATGCGGTTGCCCTGGGCATCTGCAAGCATGAGGTCAACCTCGGTCTGTCCCCGTCGTTGTATGAAGTCAGCCTTGAACCGGTAGTCGGTGTCATTCGGGAATACGGCCTCGGTTCCTGCCGTGACCATGTCATCGAGATAGATGCCAACCTTGGCCTGCGTCTGCTGGGCTACATGGGTCAGGATCAGCCCACCCTCCTCAATATCCAGTGCCTCGGATCGCAGACTGGTCAGGGCGGATTCAGTGGAGGCAATGGAGTCCCGGATGGCCCGGAGGGCACCCCGATCCTGTTCCAGTCTTTGGCGAAGTTTGGTGAGGGTCATTTGACCGGCCACCCTCCTAATCCACACTTGCGGGCCGGACATGGTTGTTCTTCATTGCCCAGCCCGACCGTGCAACCGGCACAGGTCCAGGTAATTACTACCCCGTGTAGCTTTATTGATCCGTCCTTCCAATCACCCTCTATTGCCACTGGATATAACAAATGGAATACATGTTCTGGGAAGGTAGCCCAGGCAGTGGATAATAGTACCCTTTCATATATTGGACAGGCATTAGGTACCACATAAGGTGCGGATAATGCCTCTGTCTTGATTCTTTGTTCTATATTACCCATCCCATTTCCTCCATCAGACCCTGAGTGCCCTCAGTCAGCTCTTGGTCCAGCCTGGCCACATCCTGCCTCAGTTCCAGGATCATCTCTTGGGCCTGGGCGTCATCCGGCACCCCATATTCCTGGGTCCGTTGGAGCTCGAGCTGCTTGATCTGGCCCTCGCCCTGTGCAGTGATGTGCTTCGCCTTGTCAATCCATTCCTGGGCCAACCTTAGTTTCTCAACCCGGTCCTGTGACCCAATGGCCCGTTGCCTCAGCTGCTCCAGTTCTGGGAATGGGTTGGCTGTCTGGCTATTGGCTGGGGTGGGTAGGTTGGCTGTCTGGCTATTGGCTGGGGTGGGAGGGTTGGCCATCATCGTATATCTCCTTGTGGGATAGCAATGCCAGCAAATAGTCCTATCTTCGGTGTCCGATTAATGTTCCCGCTGATGAACTCATTGGCCATTTTCCAGACCAAATTCTCCAGGCAGTCCATGACAGAGTCACCGCTCATGTGCAAGGCCCGATCCACCTTGGCAATACTGTCCTTGTCTGGTGGCCAGGATATGTGTCCAATGAATTGGCAGTGCCCCTGTATCAATTCCGGATGCCGCTCCATGGTCAGGCTGGCACCATGCTCAATGGCATTTTGTATCGTACGAATTATGTCTTGTTCTTTCATTTGAAGATTTCTCCTCTCGATTATCCGACCCATCTCCATATTAAATCCTTGACACTGTCCCTTACTGGATTAATCTCCATGTGGGCCTTGAGGTTTGACTGGAAATCGAGTCCCAGCTCCACATTTGAGTCCAGACGTTTAACGAAGGCACTGATCCGGTTGTCCCTGGCCTTCTCCTGCTCCAGTTGGGTCAGGTCTAGGACGCCTGGCTCGATGGGCAGGTCGATCCTCCATAGGTAGATCTCAGGATCAGGAGGCACACCGGATTCAGCCCGGAACACACAGGGTTTGTGGTCGATCTGGGCCGCAGTCATGCGCATCATGGACCCGGGGTTGACTAACCACCTGTCCTTGCCATCCAGGGCCGAGCTTGGCTGTACGGTGAATGTCTGGTGGTTGTCGCCAGTCACAATGACCTGGTAATATAGGTATTTCCTCAGAATCAGTGTCGGGTCATCCGGCTTGTGCCCAGGCCAGAGCGGTGCCTGGGCCACCATCCTGTGCCAAATTAGAATGTTTTTGTATTTTGGTGCAAACATTGCTGGGTCCGGTTCTTCCCCCCAGGCACAGCCCCATGCACACCAACCGTCACCCCAAACCAAAGATGCCCGGTCCTTGGTCAATATCCTAATGACCCCGGCCGCCTCCAGGACCGCCATGCTGGATCGGTCGTACTGTACCAGGCTGTGTTCAGGTAGGTCGTGCTGTCCGGGCACACAGATGACCTCCACCCCATATTCTCGCAACAGGGTGATGAGCCACTGCTCCAGCCATGGGTCTGACCTGGCCTTGTCCAGCAAGTCGCCGGCTACTATCAATGGCGGGGTTGCCCTGGCCAGATCGAGGATGAAACGCAGCTTCCTTTCTTGGGTGGCCATGAAGTCATCGGTCCTGGCCCTAGGCGCGGTGGATCGGAGGTGTAGATCGGCAGCAAATATCATTCCTTATGACTCCCAATCATTTCTTATTTCCATTTTATCTCCTGCCCACACAGGGGACACTGGTCGCCAAATTCTTGCTTTAATTCTGCTTCCCTTTCCCTTATTATAGCCTGTTTTTCTATTAGGCCTTGCCTAGATATGGTAATCTGCTCAGTCAATAATGTCAGCCTGGATAGGTGTTTCTTCTTGGCCTGGATGAGGTTGTTCTTGGCCAGACATTCGGACACCTGGGCATCCTTTGCCAACCCAGGGGTCAACAATGATAATCCAAACCTGATTGTTTGTAGATGATCACTGATGGTGGTCAGGCCTCTCAAGGCGTCAGATTTGGATTCCATGTCGGACTGCAGGCCTGTAAGAATGACCAGTCTTCCTGGCACACGTTTGGGAATGCAAGCATGGGCCATGTCAGATTTGATTGTGCATAACTGATCCTGGATGGAGATCAGTGATTTCAGTTTGTTGTGCCTGGACTCCATGGTGGATTCTAGTCCTGATAGGCAGGCCAGCCTTTGTGGCACCGTGACGGCCACCTGGGCATGGGCAAGGGTGGCCCGCAGCCATATGAGTTGCCCTTGCAATCTCTCAAGGCCCTCGCCCATGGTCTTCTTCCGGGCCATCTCCCTCTCCTGGGCCTCGAGCAGGTCCAGGAACTCGGCCCCTGCATCCAGGTCGGGGAACCCGGCTTCCTGCTGCCTGAGTTCGGACAACTGCCCTTCCCTGGCTTTGGTCTCCTGGTCATTGTGCCTCTTGTCTGACATATGGGCGGCCAGTGCCTTGTCTATGGCATCCAGGTGGACCACCCGGTTCAAGGTGCGGGCCACCTCCCCGGGTGTATCAAACAATAGGAATGGCCTGTCATGCTGGCCGGAAATATTGAGCTCACCCAAGTTGAGGGCATCTGTTACAGCCTGGGGCACACCCTGGCCGAAGCCAGACAGTTCGTCGCCGTCCACTATATATCTCTGTGGGCTGGTTCCCTCCCAGGCGGTTGCATGCCCATCGGTGGTCTTGACCTCAACCCTGGTGGTGTTTCTGGGATCATGTTTGTGAATCCAGCGTTCCATGCCCCGTATGGGAGAGTTCCATCCGAGCTTGACTATGCCCCTGAATATGGCCGTCTTGCCCTGGCGGGATTTGCCGATGATATAGTTGACACCAGGATGGAACTCGACCTTGGTGTCGGCGTGTGATTGTAGTGTCAGGCGGATGGATTGGAGCATTTTATTTGCCCCTGATGTGTCCGGCTAATGTACATAATTCCTGGTACAGCGGCCCGGGATCATTAGGCTCGCTGTACAGCTCTGCCACATGGTATAGTTCTGCAGGCGTGTAATAGAACATGACTGTGAGGGGGTGTTCCAGGCCATAGATGATCTTGTACCCATCCTGGTTCTTTTTGGGATTGCTTGTCAATGGGCATTGATCCAGTGGCCCCATGCGGTCCTGGAGCCTGGTCCCGGCCTCCTCCTGGGTCCAGCCTTGTCCTTCCCTCAGCTGCATGAGCCTCAGGCACAACATTTCCAGGTTGACCCTGCTCATGGCATTATTTCCTTGCTGACAGAAAATTCTAGGCAGACCAGCCTTGGCGGATTGCCCTCGGATTTCATTTCGATGATTTCGACATGGATGTTGATGTCGGGATCATGATTGAGGTCCTTGATGACCTGGTTCATCTCGTCCTTGATCTTGTGGAGTTTCTGCACCATGTCAAGGCATCGGGGTTCATGGCTGGTGTCGGTGCATCTTATGGATTCCATTTGATCAAGGCATTCCTTGGCCATCTGGGCTGCCGCCTCGGCCCGGTCGGCTGCCTCTCGTGCAAGCAGTGCCTTGCCGTCTGCCCTGCTTGCGGCCGTCATGGCTTCATCGGCATATTGTTTGGCCTGGACATCGGTCATTGTGGCCTTTTTGTCTTCTGGCATGAGAAATTTGGCAAAACTTTGGTCAACTTCATTTATCCCGATGACCTTGATCATGGGATTGAATCTGAACAGTTGATCGGCATAGTATTGCAATTTTTCCCTAGAGAGTATGGCCTCCTCTCCCACTTCCACAACTACGACCACACGTTTCATTGCCGGGCCCTCCTTGGGATCGTGTTGATGCATGCTATTATCAGGTCCTGGAACACCCCCATGTCCATGACCACGACCGGATCAATCCTATCTTTCTCGAGTACCGCCCTTCGTTTCACCACCAGCATCCAGGCCTCACCATCCGGGGTGTTGGCCATGGCCTGCCTGATGGCCTGCTGCAGGTTCCAGCTCTTGGTGTTCTTGCATTCACAGTTGGTTGGGAATTTCAGGATTTCAGACAGTAATTTCTTGGCCCTGGGGCTTAGAACCACATCCACCCCGGCCTGACCAGATTGCCTGGGCTTGATCTCGGCATCATCATCCCTGGAGCTTGCCCATGGTATGCCGGTGATGGCCGAGTAGAGCCCACAGGCCTGCTTCTGTAGGTCCTGGCCCGCATTACGGCTGGTCCCATGCCTGCCCCTGGTAATCTTATGGAATACCTTGTTGAGCAGGTCCTGCCTTTTGCCCTCACCATCGGGCAGCGGCTGACCCTGGATCATGGATATGCACTCCCATGCTGCTGGGGTGAGCTCAAAGGCCAGGGTCCTGATATAATCTTTCTTTTTAAGTTTGGTCTTGGCCATTAGGTAAATACCTGATCGATGGCTTTGTCCAATAGTTTTCTTGTTATGCCGAGAAGTTCATGGGGGATAGAGACACATAGGTATAGAAAAAGAAGTGTAAATTCAATAATCGGTTTCACCTTACCTTCTCCTTTCGCTTGGGCCTGAGCTGTTCCTCAATCTCGCCCCAGACATCCACCACCCAGTCCCTGATGTCCTGCTCCAGGTTGTTTTCCTCAACATACCTGATTGCGCCCTCCAGGCTGACGAAATGCTTGTCCCCGATTACATACCCGATCTTCTTGACATCGGGTTTTGTCGGGTGCTCCTCCATTTGCCCGTGGGCCTTGAGCCACTCCAGGTTGGCCCCGATCTCGTCCCAGCCGTAGTTATAGATGAGTCTGAGTGGGACCCGATACCCTGGCCGGTTCAGGACCGGCTTACGTATCCAGGCCACCACGGAGATGCCCACCACATGCTTCTCCGCCTTGGCCATGGCCCCGACCTTGATTTCCCTGGTGATGTCCCCAGTCTTGTACAGGCCGATCCTGAGGCTGGAGTAGAACCCGATTGCATTGCCCCCGGAGGTGTCTTCCGGCCCCATGTCCCGTTGCCGGACCTGATCTGTACAGAACATCAGGATGTTATGGGCGAATATGTGATCAGAGACCATGCGGAAACCCTCGGAGAAATCCTTGGCCCGCTTCTTGCCCATCTTGTCCCCCTGGTCCATCTCCATCCTGGAGGCCAGGGAGGCCAGGGAGTCCACGGCATAGATGTTGATCCTGGATGGATCCGGGGCCCATGCCTTGGTCTTATCCCTCTTGGATTTCACCTCAACTTCCTTGCCAGTCTGCTGGTCCTGCTTGGTCTTGGTGATTATTGGGCCGATCAGGGTCTCGAATATGTCGGTGATGGTGCCGGTCCTGATCACCTCGGATTGGTTCAGCTTGACTCCGAATGTGTCACAGTACCCAGGATTCAACCTGCCTTCCGGGTCCCGGACAATGTACTGTCCCCCGGCCCTCTGGACAGCCCCCAGGACATCGGCCATGAGTGTGGTCTTGCCGGTGCTGTTCTGGCCATACACCTGGACGATGCACCGGCCCGGGATGCCCCCGTACCTGGCCACACTGCTGGATATGGCCAGGTCGAGGAGCAATGAGCCGGTGGACACCAATTGGCCCCAGTCCAGGGGCTTATCGAACACCTGGGCTGGAGCCTGGGCTGATTGCTGGATCTGTTCAGGAAGCGACTTGGTCATCATATCATTTCTTCCAATTGATTTTTGATTTCAAATAGGATTTCCAGTAAGACATCAACAGATTTTGGATTATCGAACAACAACCGGACCCCGGGCACATATCCCTCATATCCGAGTTCGTCGGTTCGACATTTATCGGTGAACCGTTCAAGCCCAGGAATCTCATCGCCAATGGGATGAGGCTCCGGGGCTTGCATCAATTCAATGGCCCTGATCTGTGGGGCTTCAGGCAAGGTGCCGGAAATCACCGCCACTGTACCATGACTGAACTTTACTACAGTGGCCCCATCATCACCTTCGTAAATCATTCGTTTTCCTCAAGAGGTGAAAGGGAGGCCCAGGGTCGATTCCCTGGCCACCGGGCATTTCTTCCCGGCAGCGGTACCAGCCTCCCATGTTTTTTCTATCTGCTGGGCCTTCGCGGCATGGGGGCCGTACCACCGGGCCCGGCTGCTACGGGTTGGGGACCAGGGGTGGCAGCCGTCGGCCCAGGCATGGCAACAGGAGACGGACTGGCCGCGATAGGTGCCGGGGCGGGTTCACACTCGACCCTCAGTTGGCAGGTCTGGCACTCCTGCCAGGTCCCGAAGCTCCTGCCCAGGACACCACCATGTGAGGCATATGGGCACTGCTTGGCCGGCGCACCGAACAGGGGTGGATTGTCCGCCACCGTTCCCATGCTGACCTCACCCGGTCCGTACACCGGTCCCTGGGCTGCAACATCAGGCCCGGGCTGACCTGGCATGCCAGGGCCCGGCCCGGCCCACACGCCCTCGCCGGTGGGTTGGCCACCAGCAGGATGCCCCTTCATCATCTCGACGATCTCCTTGAGTTCATCATAGTCTGGGACATCGAAGAAGTCATCAAGGCACATGGCTGACTGCAGGACCTGGACCGGCACGGGGTTCTGCCTGACGTAAAAGGAGTGACCCTTGTAGTCATCGTACTGGCCCTTCTTGTAGACCTGGAAACTGATATGCCGGCCGCCCTCGTTGCCCGCAGTGGGCCAGGCATAATTGATGAACGCACCAGTCATGGGGTCCCTGGCCACGGCCTGGAGCTTGGACTCCATGAACGAGTTGTTGATCGTCCACAGCGACACTGACTCCTGCCAGGTGATCTGCTGCGGATTGAGGTGGTTCACAACGTTGTAGGCGCCAATGGGATATGTGCCTGTGTTATAGGGCTTGGCCAGCTCCCAGGCCTGATCCCGGTTTAGACCGGTGTCGGCCAGGATGCGGTTGCGTTCCTCGCAGGCGGCGCAGGGCTTGCCGTAGGTCCGGGCCATGCAGATGTACCGGTCATTGCTCGGGCCCATGTTCCGGTGGATGAATGCCCATGTGATGTGGACCAGGTGCCCCGGCTGGATCCGGTTCGTGGCCACCAGTGGATGATTGATGCCGGCCGGAAACATGATCAGGTCGACCACGTATGTCCGTTCTCCGGTCTGGGGTGCCGTGGGCTCAAACTTGGGGATGTCCTTGATCTTGTCCTGGAGGAACATCCCCTTCTTGCCGCCGAGTTCACGGCTGGCCTCCATGGATGCACCCTGCGTGTACCCTGAGTAATCAAACTGGTTCATGTGCCCTCTCCTTCTCCTTCTTTCTTGGAATTAAATTTCTTCTTGGTTTCAAAATATGACAGGAATGCCGCCTTGGTCAAGAGCCTGATAACAACATAGGCAACAATCACCCCACCTATGACCATCAGTATGCAGAGGCCAATGGTGATCATCTGGGCCTGCGTCGTGGTACCGGGGCGGCCTGCATCGGTGTGGGGTTCGCCTGCACCGGAGTGGGGCCTGGCTGAGTCACTTGTGGCATCCTGAGGTGCCACCTGGGTTCCGGATCATCGAACCATTCGTAGATGATCTCAGACGGCCTGTCGGCGTACACGGCCACGATGACCATTCCTGAATCACCACTCCTGTCCAGGCATTCGTCCACTGTCGGAAATGGGCCGGCATCAAATCCATCCCTGAGCCGGCCGTTCTCCAGGGTGCCGATGGCATAGGTCGGGCCTTCGGGGACAGGCATGGTCATGTGGGGCAGGTCCCCGGGTGCCTTCGTGGAATCGACAACCTTCTCGGGAATCGGGCCTGCCGCCAACGCGATCGGACTGGGTTGGCTGCAGACGGGGGTAGGAGGGGCCATGCCCATGGCATCCATCGCAACTCCAGCCAGGATGTTGGCCTCGGTGGATCTCAGACTCATGGTGGCCTTATCTGTCCCCTCAACCCTGGGGCTTGACCAGTACCCAGACAGGTACAGCTTGACCAGGTTCTCCAGCATGGAGCGCCGGGAAGCCAGGGCCGAGACCGCTCCCATGAGCAAGGACACATCATGCTCGGCCTTGTGGTACCGATCCTGGGCCTCAATGTATGTGGGTGAGGTCCTGATCCTGCCATCCACCACTGCCTCCGTGAACTTGGCCTGGGCAGCAGTCAGTTCGGCCCTGATGGAGGAGTCCAGGTTGGCCCTGGTCACATCAAGGGACTGCTTGGCCTTGTCCCGGTTGAGCTGCGCCTGGGCCAGTTGCTTGGCATAGGCCATCATCCTGTTGGGCTGCTGCACCAGTTCCTCATCCAACAGGTCCTTGTTTATGTATAGGTCACGTTCAAAATTAAGTTCCATTTGGTTACCCCTTGTCTTATATTATAGCCCATTTTACCCCATGCCCTGGTTGCCACAACTGCCCCAACAGGCGGCCACCAGGCCGGCCAGGCCGGAGTCATAGAAATTGCCCTTGAAGTTCTGGATCACCCTCCAGGCCTGGGTATTGGGCCTGTCACCTAGGAGGACCTTCTGCATGTAGGTCAGCACCGACAGGCGGGTCCTCTCTATGTCCTGCTTGTCACTCATGGACTGAAGCTGGCCCCTGCACCCCTGCCAGTCGGACTTGAGCAGGGCCCGGCACAGGTCGATGACCGAGGCCTCGGAGACGGTGGTGCGGCGGACCACCTCGATGACCTGGCCCATGTCCTCCATGTCGATCACCTGGTCGAGCAGCTTCAGTGCCTGGCCTGGGCTTCCCCATGAGGATTTGACAATCTCCTGCAGGACCTGCTGGGGATAGTCGGTGATCCCCTCCTTGGCCAGGGAATTGGTCAGGAATTGCATCATCTCGGGTTCAATCAGGGGTTTTACGTCATAGCGATGCAGGCGCCGTTCGATGGTCTTTTTCTTCGACTTGGAGACCAGGGCCTCTGGATCGGTTGTGCAGAGAATGAACATGACATGCCGGGGCGGTTCCTCGAGCACCTTGAGCAATGAGTCCTTGGCATCCGGGGTGGCACCCTGGCACTCATCCAGCATGTAGACCTTGATCGGGCCATTGGATGGTGCGTAGTGGATGTTCATTTTCAGCTTACGGACATCATCGATACCCCTGGCATCCGAGACATCCATCTCCTGGTAATCCAGGGCCCATTCCGGGTTCTTGCTGTCACAGCCATAGGCCCGGGCCAATATCCTGGCCAGGGTGGTCTTGCCGCATCCGGATTCACCGACGATCAGGAAACCAGATGGCCTGTCCGTGGTCCGGGCCATTATGGATCTGAGGCTAGCCTTGAGGCTCTCGTTGCCAAAGAAATCATCCAGGGTCTTGGGGCGATGGTCAAGTTGCAGTGGCATTATTTCCTCTCCGGATACTTATAGAGTTTGGATGGCTCCTGGATGCCGGCCTTGTGGCCCAAGAAGTTGAGCAGCTCCCTGTCTGGGTCGGACCCCAAGAGTGTCTGGAAGAACGTGGCCTCATCCGGGGTCATGGCAATCCTGGTCTTGATCCTCCAGTGCTCCTTATTGTGGGTGAGTTTGTATCCCCGTGGTGTGACGAACTTGCCGGCCTTGGCTGACTTCGACGGCCAGTTTTCAATCGACTCTATGAACCCGGCTGCCTCCAGCCTCTCCGTCATCTCAAATGCACGGTCAAAGGCATCGAGGTCATCCAGGTCGAGCAGCAGTTCCTTCTCCTGCCTGATGACGACCTCGACTCCAGATTTTCTCTTGGCTAGATCATTTTTCCGTTCCCACTCGCCTGGGTCGAGGGCACCATCACAATCAAAATAATGGCTTATTTTGGATATTTCCTCCACCAGGTATTCCCATTTTTTCGCCCGCCAGTAGGGCCGCATGATTTTTTCACTAATGCTCTCCAGGGCAGTCATGTTCCCTTGCATAGGACTTGGACTTGGTATATCATCTGTCTCCGGTAGTGGCATCCAATGGGTTGGTTCACCACCTCCATCAGTGAAGGCATCATTGCTGTGGGTCTGCCATGGATTTGATGGGCGGTATTCAGAGTCATAGTGACCCACCGCGCAGCGTAATGGGGTGCTGGTGTAGCCACTGGGCCCAAACAGCAGGATATAAGTGCCATCCCTAGGGGCAGTTTGTATGGGCTGGAGCTTGTGTTCCATCATTCATCCTCAACTTAGATCAGGTACTATCGCCTTGCTCCGGCATTGACCCGGATTCATGGGCGATTTTCCGGAGCCGTCCGGCCATACATAGGCCACATCATGACAATGCTGGCACTCCATCCTGTGAAAGTCACTGCCCAACACCTTGGCCATGACAAACCCCTCCCCAATGTCATGGCCCTCCTCCTTGGCCTGGGTCTCCATGTCCTCCAGGATTTCTTGCACCGAATCTGGTTCAGGTGGCAGGCTCATTTTGCTCATCCTTATATGGCTCATATCTTGCCAGTTTCGATTCCAGGTAGTTTTGCAATTCCCTTGGTATATAGTTATCATCACCGTAATATGTGGCGACTGGTTGGCCATTTTCAAATACATGAATGGTGCCGTCATCACCAACCAATTCTATTTTTACCAGTTTCATTTTATGAAATCCTCCAGGCCCCGGTCCTCCACCATCCACAAGGGGATGTCGACCTCCATGGCAGTCTCCCGGATATCCTCTGTTACGGATTTGGGCAGATTAATAATGGTCGGATCGTCACCGAACCTAAACAGCCATGACAGGCCGGTGCCTGATTCGCCGATCAGCTCGGTATATTCCAGGGTCTTGATGGTGTTGGACATGGGGTTTATTCCTAAAGGATCACCTGATCTATACCGGCTATGAAGGCGATGACGTCAGGCATAGGAGATATGGGCTCGCCACAGGGCAACCCAGTATCCTCATCAATGTTGATATATTGGTTAAGCCATTTTTGCCTGGCATGGTCAAATGAATCAGCCATCACATAAATGGATTCATAGCCGGAACATTGGATTAAATACAATCCCCTTTCCATGATCATTTCTCCTCAGAAATATTTTTCACTGACCACTTTTCCACAGGACATGCAGCGTATCACATCACTGGATGGACCGGATAATTTTATGAGTATTCCAGGAAGGCCGTCGTTGGTCCCATATTTCAGGTCATTCTGCTCGACCTGAAAGTTGTCCGACCCACAATCGCAGACCAATTTATCGACCTTGATTTCTTCTGGCCATAGGTTCTTGGTTTTTGGCATCTTGTTTATTCCTTTCCTATATTATAGCCTATTTCATCCAGTCCCCATATGAGGCAGCCACTGCACAATCATTCCAGATCGGGCATGGTCCACACTCCAGAAAATTATTGTTGTCCAGGCCGAACCTACCATTGTAGGGGCAGACCTGGACCTGTGGTACCTGGCCGGTGCCTACATTCTGGCCACCGAGCCTGGCCAGCACCTGTGCGAAATTGGCAATGCCTGTGGAAAAGCTCTCCATGTTGCTTCGGTTATGGAGAACCGCACTTGGATGCGTGCACCAGCAGACCCAACACTGATACCTGTCTGACCACTCGGTTGTCCCGCTCAGGCCAGATATGCCCGATGACTTACCGGCAAAAAACTGGTTACCGACATTGCCGAATGCCAGTATCACGATCGGTTGTAGGCACTTGATCTCGGCATCGAGTATGGGCCTGCAGGCCTCGATATGTTTTTTGCCTGGTGTCTTGGTCCTGGATGGCCAGCACTTGCAGACATTGGTGACATGCAGCATCAGGGCGTCCAGACCATGTTTTCTCATCTCTGGCCATAGGATATCCGTTCCCGCCCTGCCTATGAATCCGATGCCCTGTTCGTCCTCGTCAGGACCAGGGGCCTCACCTGTGGCCATGATATTGTAGCGCCCGAACGATGGGTTGACTGGGGCCCGGCACTCGTCCCGGAGCTGGCAGGCCCGACACTCGATCACCGGATGGACATGCCTGGTGATCCTGATCAGGTTTGCACTGATGTTGCAGCCCAGCAGGTCCGATTCCTGGGCCATGGCCAGGCCAGGGTCCATCTGGATGATCTTGGAAAACCTGCCTGCACTATCCTGGATATTGAAATCGAAGTATTGCTGGGCCTGCTGGAGCTCATCGGTAGTCAATGCCCGGCCATCGGCTCCCACCTTGTGTAATATATCTTGGATGGCGTTTCCTGCACGGACGGCGGTGGCAGGCTGTTGTGGGGTAGGATCTATATCTAAATCGGTGTCAAAAAAACCCTTTCTAATTGGCTTTGTTTGTTTCTTTGTCTTGCCACTTGGTTTCGAACTGTTTGTTCCTTTGACTAACTTCTCGGCTTGCGTTGGTCCTATGCCCTTGATCTCGGTGAATGGTGCATATAAGACTGGTTGTGACCTGTCGGGCATCCATTTCTTGGCCTCGGACAGGCCGATCCTGGGCAAGACCAGCCTGAGGCCCAGTCTCTTGGCCTCGGCAACATGGGAGGCTTTGTGGCGCTCATCCCCATATGTGAGCAGGGCGGCCATGAATTCCTTGGGATGGTTGAACTTTAACCACAGGGTCCAATATCCAATGAGACTGTATTCAACTGCATGGGCCTTGTTGAAGAGATATGACCCACATGTTGACAGCTGTGCCCAAATGTGTTTTGCCTCCTGGGGTCCCAGGGTCTTCTGTGATAAGCAACCATCGACGAATTGTGGCTCGAATTTGAGAAACTCGGCCGCGCCCTTGCTCTTGCCCATGACCTTGCGGACCTTGTCACAGACGCCCCAGGATAGGCCGGCTAGCTCGTTCATGGTCCACATCACCTGTTCCTGGTAGATGATTAACCCCAGGGTCTCCCTGGTGTACTGCTCCATCCTGGGATGGATGTAGGTGATGGGTTTTTGGCCTCGGCGCCTGGCGATGAAGTCATCGGTGATGCCGGCCCCAAGGGGCCCTGGCCTTGACAGGGCATTGATCAGCACCAGGTCGTTGAATTCCCTGACCTGCAGGTCCTTGGCCAGCCTGATGAGCAGGTTGGTACCGAGCTGGAACCCACCAACGCAGTGCCCTTGGGCTGTCTCCTGGAACACTGTCTGGTCATCCAATGGTATCCTATCATAGTCGATGTCGATATCACAGTTCTGCTTGATCAGCTTCCTGGTATAGTTGAGTACAGAGAGGGTGGACAGGCCCAGGACATCAAACTTCATGAGGCCCATGTACTCGCCATCGCCCTTGTCCCAATTGGCAGTGATGACATTGTCCCTTACTGCCAAGTTGCACCGCTCACCGAGCCTGAGGTCATCGGCCGATATGCAGATGCCCGCTGCATGCTTGCCATAGCCCCGGGCCTGGCCCTCGAGTTCCATGGCTAGCTGGATGACATCGGGGTGCCTGAATCTGAACGCCTGGAGGTCCTGTGATTGTACCAGGGAGTCCTCGATGGTATGGCCGGCCCTGTTGTCACCGTCCGGCTTATCCTGAATGGACTTGGCGGCCCCATCAACCTCATGCTGGGGCACACTGAAGACCCTGGCCACATCACGGATTGCCGCCCGGCCCTTCATGGTCAGGAATGTGGTGATGCTAGCCACGTTATGATGGCCGTAGCAGGCCTCGATGTGGGCCCGGACTTCCTCCCTGCGCTCCTTCTCGAAATCCATGTCAATGTCAGGATAGTCGATGCGCTCCGGGCTGATGAACCTGGCGAAGATCAGGCCATACCTGATGGGGTCCACGTCGGTCAGACCCATTAGGTAGGCCACTAGGGAGCCACCCACTGACCCACGTCCGGGGCCAGTCATGATGCCCTGCTCTCTGCACCATTGGACTATCTCCCAGATGATCAGGAAGTATCGCTGGAAACCTTGTTGGCAAATTAGTTCAAATTCTTCAGCAGTTCTGGTTATATATTCCTGTGGAACCGTATTGCCAATCCTGATTTTCATTCCTTCCTGTATTATTTCAGTAAGCAGTTGCGTCTCGTCCCGATCCTCATATCCACTGGCCTTGGGCAATGATACATCCAGCTTCTTGATCTCAAAGCCGGAGCACATCCGGGCAATCTCCATGGTGTTGGACATGGCCTGCCGCCACTCATCCTCGGGCAGGACCCCCTGGGTGACGAAGGCCTGGGCCATCTCCTGTTCCGACCTTAGGTGCAGGCCGTCGAACCCGAACCTCCACCTGTCCGGGTCGGTCCATTTGGCCCCCCTCTGGATGGCCAGCAGAACTTCCTGTGTTCGGGTCTGGTGGGGTAGGACGTAGTGGCAGTCGTTGGTGGCCACCAGGGGAATCCCGGTCTGCTGGGATAGCCTTAGCTTGGCCAGGTTCGTCTGTCTCTGGGCCTCAATGTTGTGGGGCATGACCTCAAGGCACACTGGGTTGGTCTTGGACAATTCCATGAGCAGCTCAAGACCATCGGGCATGAACACGAAGGACTGGATGCAGGCGGACATGAATACCAGGCCCTCGCGGTGGGTCAGCAAGAGATTCGGGTCGATCCTGGGCCTATGATAGAACCCCTCAAGGTTGGCTTGGGACAGCATCTGAAGCAGGTTCTTGAATCCAATTTCATTCTGGATCAGGGCTGTGATGTGGTGCCGCTTTTCACCCTGGGCTTTGACATATAGGTCAGGGACGATGTACAGCTCACAGCCCATGACTGGGGTGATGCCGTGCTTTTTACAGGACTTCTGGAATTTGATAAGGCCATCGACATTGCCGTGATTGGTGATCGAGAGATGGGTTTGCCCCAGCTCCCTGGCCCTGGCACAGTACTGGTCAGCAGTACCGATCCCATCCAGGAGGCTGTGCTCATTGTGGACATGGAGATGGCAGAAGTTAGTCACTTTTTATTTGTTCCCTATATAATGGCCATCCTTTTCCAACTCCCCAAGGTTCTATCATTATGTAATAGAAAGATAGTAATCTCTGAGCGACTTTGGTCATTAACCAGGCCTCGCGATTTTTGGTCAAAGTGTTAGCAGCGAAGTATATTTTCATTCATTATCAGGTGGCAGAAGTTCATTTGTCCTCTTGATCAAAGTAAAACTAATACCTGTACCCATATCTTCTTTTGGGCCAAGGGATAAATAGAAATAAGACAAAAGTCTAGTTGGACAAAATTTTAACCAAATTTTTTCCCTTTCTTCAAATCCTGCGTTTCCTGCAAAATAGATCCTCATTCATTCACCAGGAGCAACAGGTGTCGGAAATTGTTCCCTTGGAATAGGCAGCAATTCTCTCCGATTAGGATTTCCTGACATTTAGTCAGAATATCGACTAAAAATAAGGGGTTTGCTACCATGACAATTGGATGGCCCGAATATTGAATGGGTACTTCTTCTTCGATCCAGCCAATTTCTTTCTGACCCCGACAAACCAGTTTATTGTCTTGAAGGGTCAGTTTGACTTTCAGGTCCAGTTCAGAATCACCCTCCACCATTATCTTGGTTCGTTCCAGGGTCTTTGTCAGGTCAGGCAGTTTGATACTTTGCCCCTGGATATCAAAGAATTTATCTGTGTTGATGAATTTGGCCATTTTACGTAAAACGCTAAAGATTAGACCGGATTTGTCGTCGGCAAAGTGAATCCAGGCTTTGTCCAAGGCCATATGAGTAACTTGATATTTAATTAAGTGTACGGCTGCCTCCATGGGCAAGAGGAAATCGTATGGAATAAGTCCCGATAAAGTGAATTGAGTGATACGCCAATTGTCTGAACTGGTAGCTTTGGTTCCTTGGAAATGGATGCAGGTCAGGTGAGGCCGGGTTTGGTCCTTGGAGCAAGAGAAGAGACAAAGTCGAAGGGCCTCTTTGAATTGTTCTGGTAGATCCAGAAAATCATTTTCCGGTTGCAGCCACGGCCAAGCTCCCGGAATGGTATTCAGACCGGCCCGTACTTTGCCGGCCCTGACTTTGATCTCGGATTCGGCCTGCGTTAACTCGATTTCATCTGCCGAGATTTTGTCCAAAAGTTTGTATAAATCTTCGGCTCTGACTGCACCTTGAATTCCGGTTTCAAATGGGATTTGGACTGAGATGTTGCCCCCAAAAGTGACAATTCGATCGCCATGAAAATTGAAGCAGACCCCGGTCTCAATGATGGCATTATTTGACAATCCGGGCCGGAGTAGGCCCAGGGCATTGACCAATGCTTGGCGTTGGATTTTTTTTACCGATGCCTGTCGTACCATAGCGATATAACCATCCTTTGTCTTGATCTCGAATAAAAAAGAAAGATAACAAGCGACTAGTGGCCCGGACTTTGGTCAAGGTCATTCCCTGATTATCCTCGGCCCAAGTGGCTAAGTAGACTCTCAAAACCCAAACCCTCCAGCTTGCTTGGGTTGGGATTTTAATTTGAAGGCCCAGGGCCACTCAGGCATAGCTTTTTCCAAATCGAGAAAATAGATGATGTTAATCTCGTCTCGTTGTATATAGTCATTACAAAGGCCTGGCTCAATAATCAACTCGACTTCCCGGGTACCATCAGTCCTGGCCGGCCCAAGCCATCGTTCTCCATGCTTGGGTTGGTAATTTTTGGATTCAAGCCTGAATTCTGACTTACCAATCTGGTAGCCTTTAAGATCCAAGTAATTGGTTATTATAGTCTGTTCCGGAGGGGAGAAGGTCTTGAAGTGTTTGCCAGCGTCCATTTTTTTAGGGGAGCGATCAGATACCGAAACTTTCCAGGAATCGATCAGATAGTCGTATTTGCCGTTTCGAAATCTGGGTACGTAGATGGAGCCCATACGCCCGGTCATTACCCAGGAAGTAGAGTCGACACTGTACCAAGGGTAGCGAAGCATGAGCTTGAGAGAAGTCAGGCCAAATCCATGGACTTTGATTTTAGGTGTGCCTTGTTGATCGCAAATATATTGACTGAAGATCATGTCAAGCCAGGGTATTAAGTCGGTGGTCGAGATAGGTACCATCCCTCCCAGGGCCAAGTAATCATAATTTTCTAGGTAGATTTTTAAGTAATTGATGTCTTCCCCATAATGAAAACAGGGAAGGGGGTTAAGGCCAGCAGCTTCCATAATTTTCTGATTGGTCAGGGTGCCAGCCGGGTCACCAATTACATCGAGGTTGGCGTAAACAGCAATGACATTTTGATTTTCTTTGATAAAAGTGATATACTCCTCAATGTTAATGGTTACCCCTTTGGTGAAGGCGGAGAAAGCCCCGGAGTCCAGAAAAAGATTAACTTTGTTCATAATTAGCCTTTATTATTTGTAACAGTTTTTTGGTCCAAATTGGGTTTGCCAATCGTAATAAGAAAGTAATCTTTTGCGAATTAACAAGTTAAAACCGTCTTTACCTCGGGTTATATGACCATTAGCAAGGCTGGCAAAATAAATTTTTATTTTATCAGACTCATTAATTCAGCCCGGGCGGCCCGGCCAGAATCATTGTCTTCCAGAAAACGTCCACGAAGGCAACTGGCACCCATAATGGAATTTTGTTTCCCGACGCCTCGGCAACGCATACAAAAATGGGCGCCTTCGATAATGCAAGCGGCCCCCAATGGCTGCAGGTGCTTCATGAGAGATTCGGTTACTGACTTAGCGATCCGCTCCTGGGTAGTTAGCCGACGGGCAAAGATATCTACCAGTCTGGCCAGCTTAGAGGCTCCGATCACTTTTTCACCATTGGCAATATAGGCCACATGAGCTTTACCAAAAAATGGCTGCCAATGATGTTCGCAATTTGAATAGAATTCAATGTCTTTCATCCAGACCAGTTCGTTATACCCATCTTCGTCAAAGACCTTGAAGATGTCTTCCGGTTTCTGTTGATAGCCGGCAAAAATTTCTGACCAGGACCGAACAATGCGGGCAGGAGTCTCGATCAACCCTGTACGGGTTGGATCTTCGCCAATGTATTGGAGCATACGGACAATGTTGTCGTGGATCGACCTTTCTTCATTGGCTTCCCACCAGAAGGTGATCCAGTCGGAAACCCGATGAACATAGAAGGTCGGCCGCAGATGCTGCGGGGTGTGGTCTTTGATAAATAAGGTGGCGACGTCGTAGCCGGGAAACCGGGAAATAGTGGCTCCGGAGTCCACCAGGTCGTCCACTATAAGCAGAGATTCTTTTGGCCAGGAATCGAGATGTCGCCCCTCTACAAGAGGCAGGCTTAAAAGATGGGACAGCTGCATAGCCAAGGCCGTACCGCCTTGAGGAATGCCATGAATTCCCCGGTATGGCTTTTTGCACAAGATGATGTTTTTAGCCAGGAGCCGGCAATCGGTTTGAAATTCGTCTTGGCCGTAAAAAATCATTCGTTGCCCTCCACGTATTGTACGGGATCTTTCTGGCCAATCTTAGCGAAGGCCTCAAGTCGTTCCTGGCAGGAACCGCAACGGCCGCAGGCCAAAATGCGGACATAAGGAGAACCTTTCACTCCTTTGCCATCAAGAATTGCTTGCGGGTCATAGCAAGTCCAAGTCAGTTGATAAGGCACCCCCAAAGGTAGGCCGATTTTGAGAATGTCCATCTTGGTCTTATTGAGAAAAGGAACCCAGAGCTTGACCGGGGTGTAATGAAACAACCGGAGCACCGAATCCATGGCATCGACATATCTAGGGCGACAATCTGGGTAGATTGCATGGTCCCCAGCGTGGGCAGCATAGGCCACCGCGTCAAAACCCATGGAGGCAGCCCAGGCTGCAGCAATACTGAGTAAGATAGTATTTCTGCCGGGCACCACCGTCTGTTTCATGGACTCGTCTTCATAATGGCCGTGCGGCACCGGAATGTCGGAGGTCAAGGCCGAACCTTGTAGCAGGTGGTTGATGTTGGTAATATCCAGGATTTCATGATGGACGGTAAAATGCCGGGCGACTTGTTTGGCCGATTCCAGCTCTCGCTTGTGACGCTGGGCATAATCAATCGACAGGGCCATCGCCTCTTGGTATTGCCGTCGAGCTAGCCCCAGCAGTGTTGCTGAGTCCATGCCACCACTGAGAAGAATAACACATTTACTCATGTAACCTCCAGGGGTAGAGATTAAATTCTCTACCCCTATTATAGGTTGACGCGGAGAAACTTAGGCCACGAAATACTGGCCGGCGTCGTTTTTGGAGATGGTGATGTTTTTGTCCTTGGCCATGCGATTGGGGATTTGCACATTGATCGTGGCCTTCATGGAATCTTCCACCCGATCCGGGAATTTGGTCTTGAGCTTGGCCAGGATTTCGGCTTTGCTGTGCGGGCCAGACTTGATGATCTCCAGGATGGCCGCAATCACACCCGGTTTACCGGTGCCTTGGCCGGAAGCAGCACGAGCTTCCTTGGCCGCGGCCCGTTCAGCCTTCTTGGCTTCTTTGGCCTTCGCCTTCTCGGCGGCCTTTTCCTCCTTGGTCTTTTTGGTCGGAGCGGTGTCCTGGGCCTTCATCTGCTCCGCCTTCTCGGCGCATTCGGCCTTGTCAGGGCAGTTGGCGCATTCATCGACGTAGGGGCCTTCGGTGGCGGGGCCGGCGCCCTGTTTGAATGCGGCGCAGCCTTCGTCATCGCCCTGGCCCTCGGCCCCGGGTTTTTCCGTCTCGACAACGGTCTGAGTCTCACCGGCAACCAGGGCCGGATCGGGCTGACCGGCAGCCTCGGCGGCCGCGACCTCCGGGCTTTGGCCCTGGGGCTTCATGGCCTCGATCTCGTCAAAGACCTTGTTGTAGACGAGGATCGTCTCGGGGGCCAGGCTGTTGCACCGGGAATCGGTCCAGGCCTCGGCGGACCCTTCGGGGGCCACCAGGGGAGACAAGATGTCATAAATCTGCTGCTTCAGGTCGGGCACCTGGGCAATGAAGCGCAGCTTGGGGGTGGGGGCCAGGACCTTGTTGATGTCCTTGATGGCAGCCTGGAGGCCGAAGCGCTCCTGCTGCTCGGGGGTGAGTTGCGAATCAGTCTGTGCCATGATTAGGTTCTCCTTATTCGTTTTGCTTGATTGGCAATCTTTTCATTTGAATATATTATAGCCTGTTTTGGTGATTTTTGGTCATGGGGACGCAAAAAAAAAATCATGCCAGAGATAAAAATTTATGGATCTGGCAATTCAGGGTCACCTGCCATAGGCGGTCGGCCAGAATCCACTGGGCCAGTGTGTTGCCAGGAAGGCTCTCGTGTACCGGGCTGAATGCGATCCTGGCCCTAGTGCCCATGTTGAGGACAATTTCTTTGGCCATGTCATAATCCAGCCGGTTGCTGATGACAAACTTGATCCAGTCCCAGGGGCATAGTGCCGAGAAGTCGACTGCAGGCAGCAAGACGGGCAGCATGTGCAGCTTGTAGTCGACCACGAGGCAGACGCCCGGATTCGGCCTGGTCAGGTTCCTGAATCTGTTCAATGCGATCGTGCCGTTGGTTTCGATGCTGACCTTGAAGTTATGCGGGAACAGGCGATTGAGCAATTGATGAATCTCATCTTGTTGGAGTAGGGGTTCGCCCCCCGTGATGGTTATCTTGGGATATGGAGGCGGGTTGAATCCTATGGGATTGATTTTGGCCCAAATGGAAGCCATCACCTGGTCCACTGTCAGGTTGTCATCTTTTTGTTCCTGGGCATCTGGGGCGTCACAGTAGGGGCATCCCAGGTTGCATCCCTGCATCCTGATGAATACGGACGGCGTGCCTTGCCCCTGGGCGTTGACCTCACCATCGATGCTCGTGAAGATTGAATGAACTTTCATTTGGTCTCCCTGGCCGGCGGCCTGAACAGCCTGGTCGGATGTTCGACCCCGTTTCGTAACCGGATCAGGTTCAGGTATTCCCGCATGGGGTCGGAGCCCAGCATGGCCTGAAGTGCTATGGCCTCGATCTCCGTGACCTCGGCATTGAGCTGGATCACGGCATGCAGGCGGTCATAACCAGTGTATTCACCATCAGGAGGAAAATCCACTACTTTGGCATTCTTGGATGGCCAGGATACTTGTTGACTGTTGACAATGACATCCATTTGGGCCGCCATTTCCCAGTACCGCATCACAGCCATGGGACTGTCCAAGTCCAGGAGCAACTGATCGGGTTTCCTGACCACGATCTCGAACCCGTCCATTTGGGCCTTCAGGGCAGCCGCCTCATATCCTGCTGGGGTGAGGTCCTCCTGTTGGTAATTCGGATCATTGGCCTGCTCGATGATCTCCTTGCATTGTATCATTTCAGCCTCCATTCCACACTCGAGCCTTCGGTTTCCCAGAGCTGGAGGTAGGTGAGCTCAGTCAATGGGTTCAGGTTCCAAACCTTGTTGGCCAGTCGATCCTTGATCCATAGGATCATGTTTTCTGCCGTGGGCATATCCTTGGGAAACTTGGGCAGTTCATCCATTTGGATATTATTGAGGTGCCTGTGGTCCAGTAGGTCGATGACCTCGGTCTTGACCAGCTTTTTCAGATTTCCGAAATCGCCCACCATGCCCATGTCATTGAGGTTATTGTCGTTACACGAGACTCCCACCAGCAGTTTGTACGAATGCCCATGATGGTTGGCACAGGCCCCGGGATATCCTGGCAGATAGTGAGAAGCCTCGAAGGTAAATCTTTTTATAATGGTAAGCATGATTCCTCCTACATATATTATAGCCTGTTTTTAGAATCTACTATCGAGAATTGCCTGCCCCAGGCTGATGGCCTGGAGGACGGTCACATATTCACCTTCGATAACATCCTCATCACGTCCCACTCCCACGCTGATCAGGGCCCGCTTGGCCAGCTCGTCCTCTGGTCCTTGGTCGATCTTGATGGTCATGTCCAGGTGCCCCAGGATGCCGGCATGCTCAGCCACGTCCGAATCCCGCAGTCTCTTGCGCTCCTGGGCCTCCTTGCCGCCAGCCTGGAATGGAGCCAGCACCAGGCAATGAAGGTCCTGTGCCAGGCCGCAGATACGCTTGGCCAGTTCATCAACCCTGTGTCGGAAGTCACCTCGACCAGCCACCAGGTCCGACATGCCCGATGGCTGGTCCAACACAAGCACGTCGGGGTTGAACCCCTCGAGGTGCCTCCACACCTGGAGCACGGCCCGGGCATCGTCGAATCCTGCCCCGAACTTGGGCCATGACTTGACCTTGAACCTGGCACCCAGGACAGACCCAGCCACCGCCTCGGCCTTGCGCCAGGCCGTTCTCCAATCCAGGACATCGATCTTTCTCTCGATGAACCAGGTCTCAAGACGATAGTACGGGCACCGGCCCTTGAGGTCGCATGGCCTGTATCCGGGTGGCTGCATGGCCGGCATGGGCTTATTGCCGTTGCTGTCGAGGAGCTGGACCGGGCATTGCCTTGACGGGCTCTGGCACTCACCGGTCTGGTTCAAGGCACAGTCCCATGTGGGGATGAACAGGCGGCCGTCCCTGGGTGGCCTCAGGGGCATGGCACACAGGCCCTGGGCCCAGCGGCGGCGTAGCCTGCGTTCACCCAGTTCGAAGTCAAGATGGGCCACATTCAAGCCTGAATAGACTGACTGTTGCTCGATGTGCTGGCATGTGTAGGACTTGGCGCCCTTGAACTTGCCCACAATGCCCACCGCCCATTCCCTCTCCAGTGTCCCCAGGAGCCTGCCAAATGCCCCGGGCAATTGCAACAGGCTATCCTTGTCCTGGAATGCCTCCCGGGTGCCCTCAAGATCGGTCATGGGCTCAAACCCCATGCCGACCTGGGCTGCCGGGGCGATGAAGTCCGCCACCGCCCCATGGGCCTGATCCAGCGTGCCGGCCCTCAGGTGCACATCGAGGTCGTCACGCAGTATAGTCAGGGCCCGCTCACGAAAGTACCTGATGGCCTCGTCGATGGCCAGTTGCTCATTGTATTGCTCATCGCGCTCGTATTCCTGACTGATGCCGGCCAGAAACCGGTCGATGAGCTGGGCCAGGTCCGGGTTGAGGCCATTCCGTCTCTGTGCCTCGAACAAGACCTGGATGTTGCGGCCTGGTGCACAATTATATCTCTGCTGGTATTCCAGGCACCAACCTGCGACAGTGGCCGCGAAGTCGGCCACCAGGTACCGGGGCTTGTATGCCAGGCCAATGATCCTGAGTGCCTGATCGGACACGATCATGGCCGTCAGTATGTGGCGTTCCACATGGGCGGTGGATGGCTCCTGGGTCCAGGTGATAGGGATGCCGGTCATTAGTTTATCTCATACCCCACAAATCTTCTCCCCCACTCACTGTACAGGTTTTCTTTACCGGGTCCGCAGAATGGGTCCAATATGGTATCCTCGATTATGGAGAACATTCGCATAAGCCTGTATGGCACCTCTTGGGGCCAGCCGGAGTCGCCACGGGCCCCCTTCTTGCCCTGGATGTTCCAGACTTGTTGGAACCACAGGTCCCGCTCGGCCTTGGTGAAGGCTGATTGCCTGCGCCTTTCCTTCTCCTCTGGACTGAATTGCCTCAGTCTCTTGCCCTTCCGGAATAGCCCGATGTACTCATGGTCCTGGGACACATAGGCATTGACTGGCAGGAAACCTGATCCCAGGAAGGCATTGGGCCGGTTGCTGATTTTCTTCCAGAATATGGGGATGAGCGGAGTAAAATCATGATGGAACATCATCTTGAGTGCCAGGGCGGCGTAATTGGGATAGCAGCAGAAATTCTTGTCCAGGGTCCTGGTGGCATCCCCAATGTTGATGCAGGCAATGCCCCCAGGGATCATGACCCTTTCCACCTCGTCGAGCACCATGTCCAACAACGTCCATTGCTTATCCCAGCCATCGGCCCCTTGCCTTGAGAAACACTCATCCCACTTGGCTATCATGGGATACGGCGGGCTAGTGATCATGCAATGTACAGACCCATCGGCCAGTTCGTGCATGTCGTTGGATGAATGATGATGGATCATTCTTTTGATAATCCTCGCCGGTAGGCCAATTCCATGTTTCCGATGATCTGTTGGATTAAGCTGAATGCCTGATAAATTAGGCCGCCGTGGCTCTCTCCGGTGCCGGCCAATAGTCCCTTGATGGCATCTGGAATGTCCTGTCTTTGTCTGATCGATGCCCTGATGGCAATTTGTACCTGCAGAATGGAGAGATCGCCATTGACCAGGTCATCAACAAGCTGGGAAAATTTATCCTTGGCCATTTGCCCTTGCCTGTCTCTCCAGGTACATGTCATGGGTCGACCGGAACCAGCCGTTGCCCACCGATTCGGCCACCTGGGTCTTGAAGTCATCCACAGCGGCCATCCTGGAGGTGAACCCGATCATCAGCTTCGGTTCAAATATGGTATTCATCCATAGCCACCATCTTGGGGCCAGATGCCAGGACAGCTTGTCGGCGTAGTATAGCCTGGATCTGGGCATGCCTGAGTGGGAACAGTGGCCTGCAGTCAGGGACCAGTATTCAGGGCCAAACCAGAAGCCGGCCAGTTCCGCACCCACCTGCCAGTGTCTTTTCTTCTGCTCATAATTGTCCAGGTAATCATAACCCACGTGCCCAATGTCGTGCAGGAATATGCAGGCCAGTTCCTTCCAGGTGGGCAGGCCATAAAGCCTGGTCCATGCTACTGTAACGAGCACTGAATGGATCATGGAGTGGCAGCCGCAGATGATTGAGATGGTGCCCTGTGAGATCAAAACATGAGCCCCTTCTTGAACTTTGGGTGGCCGATCAGGGCCACGTGCCTGTCAATCTTCAAATCCCTTATCCTCTCCAGCCTGAGGCCTGAATTGGTGCATGTGGCATACACATTGACACCCATGGCCTCCGGCACATAGGTCATTGAGGTGGCCTCGGTCTGCATCATTGCCACATCAACATTGTGTTTTAGTTCCTGCCTTGCCTTGGGCTGCCAATAGAGCACGCAGCGGCGCTGGCGTTCGGACCACTCGGGATGGAACTGCCCCATTGCTTGGGCATGGGCCTCCAAATTGAATTCTGACCAAACAATGAATAATGGCCTGGACAGGTCAAAATAATCCTGCACCATGGGGGCCTGTGGTGGGCAGACCGGTCTTCTGCCATACATTGGGCAGCCCTTGGGGTGCCCTGGATATGGCAGCCTGCACCATTCCCTGGCCTTGGGATTGACCACTAGTCTCCTGACCAAGACATAGCTCACTTGTCGTTCTCCTTTGGCTTGGCAGGTGCCACACCGACCATGACTCGACTGGCCTCGGCCTCCTGTTCGTTCCGGTACTCACCAGGAAAGAAGTGCTGCCTGAGTTCGGCCATGGATTTGAATACGAGCGGCTTTTTGTGTTTGGTCATTTTAAATCCTACTAAATATCCAATATCCCAGATTAAATCCAAGGGAAATAAGGAAAAAAGCAAGTGAAGCTATTGGCCCATAAATAATCCCGGCTGCAAAAGCTATTGGAATAAGTATTACACCTATTCCTAAGCATATTTTAGCAATAGTAAAGAAATTCATTCTGTCCTCCCCAACCTGCGCCTGCTTGTGTCCGGGTCCAGCATGGCCTTGGCCAATTCGATGATTTTCGGCCTGATGACCAGTCTGGACACCATTGGGAATTTGTCTTTTGGCCAATCGAACGGGTCATCATAGTCAAGTTCATAATAGATTTGCCTGACGCCGGCCTGACACAGTAGCTTCATGCATACGGCGCACGGCCTGGTGGTACAGTATAGGGTGACCCCATGTACCGCTATACCCATCCTGGCGGCCTGGGCAATGGCATTGGCTTCGGCGTGGCTGGATCGGCAGGCCCGGTCCTTCTGGCCATCCGGGGTATTGGTGGCCCGACGGTGGCAGTAGGGAATAAATCCGGTACCATCACAGATGGAACAAGGGGCTGTGCCCAAAAAATCACCATCAAATGATTTTGTATTTGGGGTTACCTTACTCCCATAGCACTCTGGGCAATAGGTTTTCTGTCCCAGGCAGTGCTCCTGTCCGGGCAAGGCCCCGTTATATCCGGTGGCCAGGACCCGATTGTCACGCACCAACACGGCTCCCTGGGGCCGGGAATTGCAGGTGGAGCGGCTGGCTGCCAGCTTGGCCTGCAACATGAAGTATTCATCCCAAGTTGGCCGGATGGTCATTCTATACCTCCATACATCCGAAGTTGTTGAGCTTTATCCACAGGGGCCGCGAGCACTGCTTGGTCAATCTCGGCCACAAACTCAAGCAGGCAGGCTTTACAATATTGTTGATAGTTAAACAAGACCTTGACCGCTGTCTTTCTTCCACATCTTGAGCAGCAGATGTTGTTCTCAAATTTCTCGCCATCCCACTTGTTGAGTAAGACCGACATAGCCTATCTCCCCAGCCAGGCGTTGGCCGCCGACCATTCGATATCGTTCACATGGCAGTCCTTCGACATGGCCAGGGTGGGCCCGGGCAGAACCGGCCGGCCGGACTCGTGCTCGATGATGGCACAATGCAGCTCCTTGAGCAGTTGGATGCCGGCCATATTCAATGGGAAGGCCCCGAAGTGGTTCCAAGCCCGGAAGTAAATGTAGTAGTGGAGGAAATCTCTGCGTTCGGACAGGATATTTTTGACAATTCCACCAAGTGAGTTTGTAGGTTTATCGATTGGACCATTGACTGCCGGTAGGCTGATTATCCTGGTGTCAATCATCCGCAAGCACGGGATGGATACATTGGTCTTGCGCACGGTGATAGATCCACCAAGGAGGGGCAGTTCCACCTGT